>Ga0194112_10001071_pt1 | contig 40013 bp, 36 predicted proteins | sample TA2MahC400mmetaG_FD_146191 | JGI IMG/M metagenome (GOLD analysis project Ga0194112, IMG submission 146191) | Freshwater microbial communities from Lake Tanganyika, Tanzania - TA2015016 Mahale Deep Cast 400m | ecosystem: Environmental > Aquatic > Freshwater > Lake | place: Tanzania: Lake... | reverse complement strand
CAGGCTCCGCTCGCCTTGGGTCAGGCGGCTGGGCTCGGCCGATTCACGGGCGCTGCCCTCTTCAAGCAAGGACAGGTTCGCCGGGCGCTGCGGCGGCCGGATTGTCGGCACGGCAGGCGCCGGTCGGGGCGCCAATGCGGGCGCCAGTGCGGGCGACGAAGTGGCTTGGGCCGAAGGCGGCGTGGACGCAGCGCGGTTTGGGCTGGGCGGACGCGTGCCGCGCGGGACAGCGGCTCCCTGTTCAGGCGCGGCCGAAGCAGGGGCGGCCTGAGGAGCGGGAGCCTGCGCAGGAGAGGATTGGGCCGGTGCGGGCGCCGGAGGCACCGACGAGGGGGCCGCGGCCGAAGCCGGGGGAGGAGCAGGCCGGTTGGCAGGAGCCTGAGCCGTTGCCGGTGCGGCCGGGGTCGTCGCCGCGGCTGCGGCGGAGCGCTGTGCCGGACGGGCTGGCGGACGGGCGGTTGTCACACCCGTGGTCGCGGAACGAGCGGCGGGTTCGACCGGAACCGGATTGGCCGGAACGAGGGGCCGGCTGTCCGGGGCGGCCGGCACCGACGCAGGGGCGGGTGCCGCGCGCGGAGGCCGGGCCGAGGAAGCCAGTCGTGCCGACTGCGTCGCGGCCGCAGCTGCACTGGCCGCAGCAGACGCGGCAGGCGCCGGCGGGGGCGGAGCAGCGACAGGTGCGTCGGCAGCAGCGGGTGCGGCCGTGACCGGCGCGGCTTCGGCGGGCGAGGGTTGCGCGGCCTCCTGACGGGCCGCTTCGGCAACGGCGGTGTTTGGCTGCACACCCGCCGCCGTGGCACCCTGGGCGGGACCGACAGCGGTGGCAGCCGCGCCTGCCGCGACGCGTGCGAGGTCGGCAGACAGCTCTGGGTTCGGGCTGCCCTCGGCGGCGCCTGCCGGCGCCGGGTCTGCCGCCATGGCTTCGGCAAGGGCGCGCGTCAGTGCGTCATCTTCGGTGGGCAGATCAGGCTGGGGGGCAGGGGATGCGACCGTTGCCTCGGCCGGAGCCTCGGGAGTTGCCGCAACATCGTCCAGGGGCGCTTCGGGCGCGGCTTCGGCCTGGACCACGTCGGGCTGCACGGTATCGGATTGCGGGGCCACAGCAGGCTCGGGCTCCGCAACGGGCGTTTCCGCAACTTCGGCAGGGGCCTGATCTGGGGCCGGAATGACGCCCGGCTCCCCTTCGGCCACCTGCGCGGGTTCCTGCTGGCCCGACGTGCTGCCAAGAACCAGCAGCGCCAGCACAAGTGCCAGGATCAATCCACCGACCAGGACCGGCAGGCGACCCGGGTCCAGGCGGCGCAACCGCTGGATCAATGACGGGGCAGCGGCGGCGGGCGCGGCCTCGCCCGCTTCGCGCTGCGCGCGTGCCGCAGCGGCGCGGCTGTGAACGGCCTCGGCCCGGGGCGACATGCGCCTGGCCGTCAGCGGAGCCGTCTGGCCGTGACGGATCACGGCCGCAGCCTTGGTGGTTTCCCTAGAAGGCTCGGCCAATGCGACAGCAGGCGCCGCAGTTGCGCCTTCCGCAGCCGCCGTCACGGCGACATGGGGCGTGATGCGCGACACCGCCGACGGCGCCACATGGTCCGCGGGAGCGTTTGCAGGAGCATCCCTGTCAAGAGCGATCACGGGCGCGGTGACATTCGCCTGGCTGAGGTCGGACCCGCTGAACGGGCGGCGGTTGAACTGCGCCTGTGCCAGACGCGAGGGGCCGAAGTCGGGCTGCCCGTCAAAGCGTTCGTCGTCAGGCCGGGCCTGGAAACCCGCCGGGCGAAACCCCTGCGCGCGCGCGAAATCCTCGGCCTCGTCCAGCGTGCGACGGGCGACGGCGGCGACCCGCAGTGTTTCGATGTCGCCATTGGCGGCGGGACACCAGTCGAACGCCAGATCTTCGGCGCTGTAGGGGGTCGAGGTCTCGAGCGCGCGTGCGATCATGACGGGCGTGTCCGATCCGAAAGGCACCGTCAGCGTCGTGTAAAGAACCTGGTCGTCCGGGATCACCAGCACCGTGTCCAGCTCGCCCGCCTGCCCGCCAGCCTCGTCGCGAAGCGCGCTGAGCACCGACGCCAGGTCGCCCCCCTCGAAGCGCGCCTGTCCAAGCGGCCTCCAGGCGCGGCCTTCGCGGCGCTCAAGCTGAACGGCCTCCTGGGTGAAGCTCATGGCAAATTCGGGTGGCGCGGCGTGCTGGTTCATATGTTTTATTCGCTGCTCGATTTGCACCATGCGATCGTTGCGCATGATGTCGTTGACCTTGTCCTTCACTACCGCAAATTGTGGAACGTTGAAAGAAGAACTGGCAGATCTGTGATCGCAATCGCCATCACCGGGGCTAGGCGGCTGCCCTTGGGCAGGGCAAGAAGATCCCAGCAAGCGAGCGATCAGAAAGGATCCTTCATGTCACCGATCTTGCGTATGAACCGGCCGCACCGCCTGGCGCTGGCCGTCGCGCTGACCGCCTTGGCGGCCACGCCCGCCCTGGCCGCGCCGGGCGCGCAGCACTGCGGGCCGATGGGGGGACCCTCGCGGCTGACCGTCACGGGAGAAGGACAGTCGCGCATCGCCCCCGACATGGCCACCGTGCAGCTTGGCGTCACCAGCCAGGCCGACAGCGCCGCCGCCGCGATGGAACAGACGTCGCAGCAGCAGGCCGCGGTGGTCGAGGCGCTGACGCGCGCCGGGATCGATGCATCGCAGATCCAGACGTCCGGGCTGAACCTGAACCCCCTGATGCGGTATGGCGAGGGGCAGCCACCCGAGGTGACCGGGTATCAGGCCAGCAACCTTGTCAGCGTCCGCGTCGCGGATCTGGCGCGGATCGGCGAGGTGCTGGACGCGATCGTTTCGGCCGGCGCCAACGAGATCAACGGCATCACCTTTACCCGCGAGGATACGGCCGAGACGCTGGATGGCGCACGCCGTGATGCCGTCGCCGACGCGCGCCGCAAGGCCGAGGTGCTGGCCGAGGCCGCGGGCCTGACCCTGGGTCCGGTGATGGTGCTGCGCGACATCCCGACAGGTGGCGGCGGGCCGCGGCCGTTGATGCGGATGGAGGCCGCCATGGCGGATTCCGTACCCGTTCAGGCGGGCGAGCTGGAAATGTCCGCGCAGGTCGAGATCGAATATGCACTGACCGGCGACCAGGCCTGCACCCCCATGATGGGTCGTCACCATGGCCATGACCGTCATCACGAGGGGCAGGATGAGACACCCCGAGTGGTGCCTCCCATGCCGGGTGACGGCGCACCCGCCCCCGACGAGCCGATCGTGCCCGGCATCGTCGAGCCGCTGCCCGAAACGCCGGCGAACTGAGCCGCCGAACAGGAGGCCGGGGCCGGGTGGCCCCGGATGACCTCAGGCCACGGCCCTGGCCAGCGCCTGGTCCAGGTCGGCGATCAGGTCGTCGGGATCCTCGATGCCTACCGACAGGCGGACCACCTCGGGGGCGGCACCGGCGGCGCGCTGCTGCTCCTCGGTCAGCTGGCGGTGGGTGGTCGAGGCCGAATGGATCACCAGTGAACGCGCATCACCCAGGTTCGCCACATGGCTGAACAGTTGCAGCGCATCGACCAGCCGCACGGCCGCCTGATAGCCACCCTTGATCGCAAAGGTGAACAGGGCGCCCGAGCCCTTTGGGTACAGCCGCCTTGCCGTGCCGTTCCACGGAGAACTGTCCAGCCCGGCATAGGTGACCCGCTCCACTCGCGGGTCTGCCTCCAGCCATTGGGCGACCTTCAGGGCGTTCTCGACATGGCGGGCCATCCGCAGGCCCAGTGTCTCGATCCCCATCAGGGTATAGTGCGCGCCCTGCGGGTTCATTGTCATGCCCAGGTCGCGCAGACCGATGGCGATGCCGTGAAAGGTGAAGGCCATGGCGCCAAAGGTTTCGTGGAACTTCAGGCCGTGATAGGCGGGCTCGGGCGCCGACAGGCTGGGGAACTTGTCGCTGGCGGACCAGTCGAACGTTCCGCTGTCCACGACGACGCCGCCGGTGACGGTGCCGTTGCCGGTCATGTACTTTGTCAGGCTGTGTACGACCAGGGTGGCGCCCATCTCGATCGGCCGGCACAGGTAGGGGGTCGCCAGCGTGTTGTCGACGATCAGGGGCACGCCCGCCGCATCGGCAATCGCCGCCACGGCCGGGATGTCGGTCACATGGCCCCCCGGATTGCTGATCGATTCGCAGAACACCGCCCGCGTGTCGCTGTCGATGGCCGCCCGCAGCGCGTCCGGATCGTCCAGATCCACGAACTTTGCCGACCAGCCAAAGCGCCGGATCGTGTGGCTGAACTGCGTGACGGTGCCCCCGTACAGCCGCGTCGATGCGACGATGTTGCGGCCCGGCGCCATCAGGGGAAACAGCGCCATGATCTGCGCCGCATGCCCCGAGGAGCAGCAGACCGCACCCGCGCCGCCCTCCAGCGCCGCGACGCGCGACTGCAGCGCGGCAACCGTGGGATTAGTCAGGCGCGAATAGATGAACCCGACCTCCTGCAGATTGAACAGCCGCGCGGCGTGATCGGCATCCCGGAAGGCATAGGCCGTTGTCTGATAGATCGGCACCTGCCGCGCCCCCGTCGCCGGATCGGCCATGGCCCCGGCATGAATCGCGAGCGTGTCAAAGCCTTGCGTGTCGCTCATTCCTCATCCTCCCTTTTCCGGCGCAGCCTAGCTTTGCGCGGCCCGCTCCGGCAACGGAAAACCCCGACCCGATACATGCCCACGGCAGCAGGTTTCATCTGGTCACAGAGATCCCGAAGCCGAGTTGACGCGGGCAGGAGAGGGCTCGGTGCCCCTTCTGCCCCGGTGCGTTTCAGCGCCCCTGCCGCCGCGCCATGAAGGCCAGCCGCTCGAACAGCGCCACATCCTGCTCGTTCTTCAGCAGGGCGCCGTGCAGGCGCGGCAGCATCGTCGCCGGGTCCCGCTTCAGATCCTCGGGCGCCAGGTCCTCGGCCAGGATCAGCTTGAGCCAGTCCAGGAACTCGCTGGTCGAAGGCTTCTTCTTCAGCCCCGGCACCTCCCGCAGCTCGACGAACTGCGTCAGCGCCGTGTCCAGCAGGCGCGGCTTCAGCTCGGGGTAATGTACCGACACGATTGCCTTCAGCGTTTCGGCATCGGGGAACCGGATATAGTGGAAGAAGCAGCGCCGCAAGAACGCGTCCGGCAACTCCTTCTCGTTGTTCGAGGTGATGATGACGACGGGTCGGTGGCGGGCCCGGATCGTCTCGCCAGTCTCGTAGACGTGGAACTCCATCCGGTCCAGTTCCTGCAGCAGGTCGTTCGGAAACTCGATATCGGCCTTGTCCACCTCGTCGATCAGCAGGACGACCTTGCCGTCGGCCTCGAAGGCCTGCCACAGCTTCCCCTTGCGGATGTAGTTGCCGACATCGTGGACGCGCGCCTCGCCCAGCTGGCTGTCGCGCAACCGGCTGACGGCATCGTATTCATACAGCCCCTGCTGCGCCTTGGTGGTCGACTTCACGTGCCATTCGATGATGGGCATCCCCAGGCTGGCTGCGACCTGGCGGGCCAGTTCGGTCTTGCCCGTCCCGGGTTCGCCCTTGACCAGCAGCGGACGCTCCAGCGTGACGGCCGCATTCACGGCCACGGCCAGGTCGGGGGGCGCGACATAGCGGTCGGTGCCAGTGAACTGCATGAAACTCTCCTTTTGCCAAAAGCGCTTGGGCCGATCTGCCTTTCGTCCCGTGGCAATTGCAGATAACGCATCATTTGCGCCGTCAAGCCTAGTGACAAGCAGCACGTCATACTTTATGGGGGCGCGCAAGGTGCCGGAAACTTTGCTCCGCCCGGCGCCGCCGGAGGATGTATGAAAGCCCAGACCTTCCTGCCCCAGGATTATCGTCCTGCCGAGGACGAACCCTTCATGAACGAGCGTCAGCTCGAATATTTCCGTCGGAAACTGGAGGCCTGGAAACAGGAACTGCTGGACCAGTCCGCGGAAACGCTGGAAGGGCTGCAGGACAGCGCACGTGCCGTGCCCGACCTGGCCGACCGCGCCAGCGAGGAAACCGACCGCGCGATCGAACTGCGCACCCGCGACCGCCAGCGCAAGCTGGTCAGCAAGATCGACGCCGCCCTGCGCCGCATCGAGACGGGCGAATACGGCTATTGCGAGATGACCGGAGAGCCGATCAGCCTGCGCCGCCTGGACGCGCGCCCGATCGCCACCATGACGCTGGAGGCGCAGGAGCGTCACGAGCGCAAGGAGCGGGTCCATCGCGACGACTAGGATCCCCGCTCCTCCGGAGGCCCTGCTGATGCGCTGTCGGCAGGGTTTTTTGTTGCCGGCCGGCACGGCATCATGTCCCCTGTTCTGAAGGGGCGGCCGGTCGCGGTCGTGGGAGCCGGCATCGGTGGCCTGACGGCCGCTCTTGCACTGGCGCGGCGCGGCGCGGATGTGACCGTCCTTGAACGTGCGCCCGCGCTGACCGAGGTGGGTGCCGGGCTGCAGCTGTCCGCCAATGCGGTTCGTGTTCTGGATGCCCTGGGTTTGACGGAGGTGCTGGGGCGTCGGGCGCTTCGAAACCATGCGGTCCACCTGCGCGACGCCTCGGGCCGCACGGTGCTGAGGATGGACCTGCTGCGGCACCGGCCCCAGGCTCGTTTCCTGATGATCCACCGCGCCAGGCTGATCGAGATCCTGGCGGATGCCGCCGCCGGTGCGGGCGTGAAGATACTGACGGGGCAGGAGGTGGATGCCGCGCCCGACGCGCCCCTGGTGGTCGGGGCGGATGGTCTGAAAAGCGCCCTGCGCCGGCGACTGAACGGACCCGAAGTGCCTTTCTTCACCGGCCAGACGGCCTGGCGAGCGCTTGTGCCCGACGATGGCGACCCGGTGGCCCAGGCTCAGGTGTTCATGGGTCCGGGCCGGCATCTGGTCAGCTATCCGCTACCGGGAGGGCTGCGCAACATCGTCGCCGTGCAAGAGCGGCGCGAATGGCAGGACGAAGGTTGGTCGCATGCCGACGATCCGGCTCATCTGCGGGCCGCATTTGCCGATTTTGCAGGGCCGGTGCCGACTTGGCTTGCGGCCGTGGCGCAGGTTCATGTCTGGGGGCTGTTCCGGCATCCGGTCGCGCCACGCTGGCATGACGGGCGATGCGTCATCCTGGGCGATGCCGCGCATCCGACGCTGCCCTTTCTTGCGCAGGGCGCAGGCATGGCGATCGAGGATGCGTGGGTCCTTGCCGCCTGCCTGGACGCCGACCGGGATCAGGAGCGGGCGTTGACCCGGTACCAGGCCCTGCGACAGCCGCGCGTGACACGCATCGTGGATGCAGCAACCGCCAATGCCCGCAACTATCACCTGCGCGGACCCAAGCGGATCGTGGGGCAAAACGTCCTGCGCGCGCTGGGCCTTCTGGCTCCAGGCTTCATGCCGGGCCGGTTCGACTGGCTTTACGACTATGATCCCCCGGCGGACTGTCCCTGACCGCGGCAGGCGGTCAGGTCCCTCACGTCCGGTATCTGCCGTCCGGGTGCGGACGGGCGGTCAACCCGCTGCCGCAACCGCCTCGACGATGCCGTCCACCACGTCGCGCAGCACCGTCTCGTCCTCGGCTTCGGCCATGACGCGGATCAGCGGCTCGGTGCCCGACTTGCGGATCAGCACGCGTCCGTGCCCTGCCAGTTGCGCCTCGGCCCGGGCGATGATCTGGCGGACGCCTTCGCTTGCCAGCGGGTCGGCTCCTGCGGAATAGCGGACGTTCTTCAGCATCTGAGGCACCGGCTCGAACTGCGAAACAAGCTCGCTGGCCGCCCGGCCGGTTTCGGCCATCGCTCCCAGGACCTGCATCGCCGCAACCAGGCCGTCGCCCGTGGTCGCATAATCGGTCATCACGATATGGCCCGACTGTTCACCACCAAGGTTGAAGCCGCCTTCGCGCATCCGCTCGACGACATAACGGTCCCCCACCTGCGTCCGCTCCAGCCGCAGCCCGCGCCCTGTCAGGAAATGCTCCAGCCCCAGGTTCGACATCACCGTCGCGACCAGCGCACCGCCCGACAGCCGCCCTTGCGCGGCCCATCGGCCGGCCAGCAGCGCCATGATCTGGTCCCCGTCCGCAACGCGGCCGTTCTGGTCGACGATGACGACGCGGTCCGCGTCGCCGTCCAGGCTGATGCCCAGATCGGCCCCATGTTCGCGGACCGCCGCCGCGCAGGCCTCGGGGTGGGTGCTGCCCACGCCGTCGTTGATGTTGAACCCGTCCGGCTTGACGCCCAGGGGCACGACGTCGGCGCCAAGCTCCCACAGCACGTCGGGCGCGGCGCGATAGGCTGCACCGTTCGCGCAATCGAGAACCACCTTCAGCCCGTCCAGCCGCAGCCCGGCAGGAAACGTCGTCTTGGCATATTCCATATAGCGGCCGCGCCCGTCGTCGATCCGCTTGGCGCGTCCGATGCTGCCGGGCTGGGCAGGCTCGATCTGGCCTTCCAGAATGCTCTCGATCTCGGCTTCGGCCTCGTCCGACAGCTTGAAGCCGTCGGGGCCAAAGAACTTGATGCCGTTGTCATCGGCGGGGTTGTGGCTGGCCGAGATCATGATCCCGACATCCGCCCGCATCGAACGGGTCAGGAACCCGACCGCCGGCGTCGGCACGGGACCCAGCAGCAGCACGTTCATGCCCGTCGAGGTCAGCCCCGCCGTCAGCGCGTTCTCCAGCATATAGCCGGACAGGCGCGTGTCCTTGCCGATCACGACGCGATGCCGGTTGCGCCCGTCGCGCCGAAAGAACCGGCCGGCGGCGGCGCCAAGGCGCAGTGCCATCTCGGCCGTCATCGGATAGGTGTTGGCCCGGCCGCGAACGCCGTCGGTGCCGAATAGCTTTCTGCTCATGTCCCTGCCTCGTTGTTTTCATTGAGGGCCGCGATCAGGCGCAGCCCTTGTGCATGTTTTGCCACGTCATGAACGCGGTGGATCTGAACCCCTTGAGCAACCGCAGCCACCGTCAGCGCCAGCGTTCCCGCCGCGCGGTCTGCGGGCTCGGGCGCCCCTCCGATCCGGCCGACGAAACGCTTGCGCGACACGCCCAGAAGTATCGGGCAGCCAAGACCATGAAAAAGCGAGATGCGCCGCAGGATCGCCAGATTATGCGCCTCGGTCTTGCCGAATCCAATGCCGGGGTCGATCACGATCCGGCTGCGGGGGATGCCAGCGGCGACCGCCCGGGCAATCCGGGCAGCCAGCGCGTCGTAAACGTCCAGCAGGACGTCCTCGTAGCGCGGATCGTCCTGCATCGTGGCCGGCAGCCCCTGGGCGTGCATCAGGCAGACGGGAACGCCGGACCCGGCCACGACTTCGGCAAGCCGGGCATCGAAGTCGAAGCCCGACACGTCATTGACCATGCCCGCGCCCGCCTCCAGCGCGGCCTGTGCCACCGTCGCCTTGCGCGTGTCGATCGAAACGGGAGCAAGGCCAGCCAAGGCGCGGATAGGGGGAACCACGCGGGCAATCTCCTCTGCGACTGCCACCTCGGCGGCACCGGGACGGGTCGATTCACCGCCAATGTCCAGGATGTCGGCCCCCACGTCCAGCAGCGTCCGTGCCTGGGCAGACGGATCATAGGCTCCACCGTCCGAGAAACTGTCAGGCGTGGCATTGACGATGCCCATCAGCCGCGGACGGTTCAGAGACAAGCCCATCAGGTTCTCACGCGGCGTGGTCAGCGCCGCAAGCCATTCGTCCGGGGCTGTATCGACGATCTGCGGCGGGTGCCCCCGCTGCAAGAGTTCAAGGAAGGAAAAGCCCGTCCAGCCGCCTGCCAGACGCCAGCGGCCCCCCTGATCCTGGGGAATGGGACGAAAATAGACCTGGTCCCTGACCATATGACAGCCGTCAGGAGGTTTCGGGCAAGGCGATCGTCACGGTCACGCCATCCGGTGCTGCGGGCAGGTCCTCGCCCTTGGCCGGGACCAGTTCGATCCGCTGTGCATCAAGCCGTGCTGCAAGCCAGAAGCCGAGCGAACGGGGGTCCTCGCCGGCTTCGGCCGCGTCAAAGGCCAGGCGCGCGGGGGCCCAGATCACGGGTTGGTGCAGGCGGATCGCCGCATCCAGTTCCGTGCGGGAGGCCGCGACCTCCAGCCCCAGTTGCCCCGCAAGCGCCCAAGCCGACTGGTCGAGCGCCAGCAGACGGATGCGGCGCATGTCGCCCCCTTGGGGCAGGGGCAGGTCAGGCACTTCGGGAATGACCACGGTGGCCCCCTGCGGCGCTGCAAGGCCACCTGCGTGCAGCCGGATGATCGCCGCAGGCGTGGTTTCGGTCACAGGAGCGTGCGAGCGTACTCGGAGGATGCGAACGCCAAGCGCGCCCGGCCCCCGGTCCAGCTTTTCCACGCTGACCTCGATGCGGGCGGCCCGGGGATGCGCCAGGACCTCTGCCGCGATCTTCTCGGCCAAGGTCTCCACCAGGTTGTAGCGCTGGTCCGCCAAGGCAGTCGTTACGGCCTGGGTCAGCACGTCATAGGACAAGATCTCGTCCACGTGGTCCTCGGCCCCTGAAACGGGATCGCGCAGGTCCACGGTCAGGTTGAAGCGCAGGCGCTGATCGCGCCCCCGCTCGGACTGAAAGGCGCCGATTTCGGCGGAAAGCACGTGGTCGCGCAGGAAGATACGGTCAGCTGTGTCCATATCTGCCATTCACAGCAAATCGTCTGCCTCGGCAAGCCCTGCCGCGCCTTCGTCACATCAGTTCGACGCGACGCGCTGGTTGGTGCGGTAAAAGATATGCCGCCCGATCTGGACCGTGCGCTGGAAGCGGTGCGACCACGACGGGCGGACAGCCGGCGTGTGGAAATAGGTCGCGCCGCCCGTCAGCTGCCGCGGCGCCCCCGCCAAGGCGTTTTCGGCAATGGCCTTGGCGCGCAGATAGGCGGCCTTGTTCCGGATAGGCTTGGCCCCGCCGATCGTATAGCTGAACTGGCTGGGCTGGTTGATCACGCCACAGACCGTCTTTGGAAAGGCACGGCTGTCCACCCGGTTCAGAATGACCTCGGCCACGGCCTGCTGGCCCTGGGTGCCTTCGCCCCGCGCCTCGTGATACAGCGCCTCGGCCATGCATTCGACATCCTTCTGCGAATACCGGGTGTTAGTGCTGGCCAGGAAAAGTTGTTCCACCGGCTCTTCCGCAGTGATTTCGACCTTCACAGGTTCGGCATCGGTGTATAGAAGCGGCGACGGGCGCGGCGCGGCGGCCGTGGCCTGAACGCTTCCGAACAGTCCTGCACCAGACGAAAACAGCGATCCGTTGCCCCCGGCGGCGGCGCTCAGCGACATGAGGGGCAAGGCAGTGGCGGCACAAAGACAGGCGTGCGCCAGCCGGGGAAGCAGCTTGGGCATAGTCAGTCCTATATCAATATCCCGTTGCCGGGACGTTAATGCGGCCGCATCGATCACAGGCGATGGCCACAAGGTCTGACGACGTGGTTAGGTTTTTGCCGAACCTGAAATCTACCCAACATTGGCGTGACAGGGCTGCGGGTTCCATTCCCGCGCCTTTCCGGCATGAATTCGCCGCTGGACCTCTGCCCAAGTGGCGGTAATCGGCGCAATGGCCCGTTTCACGGGAGCGAGCCTCCGCGAGATACAACAACTTGAAGTTGTTAAATTATTGTAGCGGCTCGTGATTCGGCCAGTTCAGCGCGGATTGTGCCGCCGCGAGGCGCGCCACTGGGACCCGGAAGGGCGAGCAGGACACATAATCCAGCCCCGCATGATGGCAGAAGCTGATCGACTCGGGGTTGCCGCCATGTTCGCCGCAGACGCTGAGCGTGATCCCCGGTTTTTGCAGGCGGGCCCGCTGCACCCCGATCAGCAGCAATTCGCCCACCCCTTCCTGGTCCAGGACATGGAACGGGTCTTCGGCATACACGCCCTGGCCGACATAGGCGCCCATGAACCGGCCCGCGTCGTCGCGCGACAGTCCATAGGCCATCTGGGTCATGTCGTTGGTCCCGAAGGACAGGAACGCCGAATGGGCAGCAATGTCCCCAGCGCGCAAGGCGGCGCGCGGGGTTTCGACCATGACGCCAAGCCGATAGTTGAAATCGGCCTGGCGTTCGTTACGGACGGCGGCTGCCACGGCGTCAATGCGGGTCTTGACCAGCTCGACCTCGCGGCAGGCGCTGACCAGAGGGATCATGATCTCGGGGACGATGGCGTCGCCCTTGCGGCTGGCATCGACCGTGGCCTCGAAGATGGCGCGGGCCTGCATGTCATAGATCTCCGGGACGGTGATCCCCAGGCGAACGCCGCGCATTCCCAGCATCGGGTTGAACTCGGTCAGGGCGTCGACCCGGCGGGTGACGTCCGACAAGGGCAGGTCCAGTGACTCGGCCAGTTCCCGCAGCCCGTCGCGATCATGGGGCAGGAACTCGTGCAGCGGCGGGTCGAACAGGCGGATCGTGACGGGCAGGCCGGCCATGATCTCGAACAGGCGCGCAAAGTCCTGGCGCTGCATGGGCAGGATGCGTTCCAGCGACAGGCGGCGATCCTCAGGGCTGTCGGCAAAGATCATCTCGCGCATGGCGGGCAGGCGCTCGGTGTCAAAGAACATGTGCTCGGTCCGGCACAGGCCGATGCCCTTGGCCTGGAACCTCCGGGCGGTCAGCGCATCCTCGGGGGTGTCGGCATTCGCTCGGACATCCAGCCCCCCGACATCTGCCGCCCAATCCATCAGTTGTGTGAAGGCGTCATCCAGCGCCGGCGGCAAAAGAACTGCCGCCCCCGCCAGGACCTCGCCGGAACTGCCGTCGATGGTGATCTCGTCCCCTTCGTGCAGCAGCCGGTCCCCCGCCCGCAGCGTCCGGGCGCGCGCATCGATGCTGATCCCACTGGCCCCGACGATGCAGGGCAGCCCCAGCCCCCGGGCGATCACCGCTGCATGGCTGGTGGTTCCCCCCCGCTCCGTCAGGACCGCAACCGAGGCGTGCATGCCGCGAATGTCCTCGGGCACCGTTTCGCGACGAACCAGGACGCAGGACTCGTCTCGCGCATGCGCGGCCTGGGCGGCGGCCGCCGAGAACACGATGCGGCCTGTCGCGGCGCCAGGGCTGGCGTCGATGCCGCGTGCGATCACGTCGCGGGGTGCGCGCGGGTCCACCTGGTGATGCAGCAGGTCGGCAAGCGCCCGGGGCTCGACTCGCATCAACGCCTCGGCCGGCGGGATAACCCCGTCCCGCGCCAGGCTGACGGCAATGCGGACGCTGGCGCGTGAACTGCGCGCCACGCGGGTGGCGTCGATAACCGAAATCTGGCCGCCGGTCACGACGAACTCGATCTGCATTTCCTCGCGCAGGCGCTCGCGGGCCGCGATGCCGAACCGGACCAGATCGGCGAATATCTCGGGCGCGGTTTCCTCCAGCGAAGGGCCCCGTTCGTCGCGCGTCAGAAAAAGGCTTTCGGCCCCCGCGCCGATCGCGGCGCCGTGGTGCTGGCCGCGAAAGCGTCCGGTGACGCGCGGCGCGCCCGTGACGGGGTCGATGAACTGGATTGTGCCTGATCCGCACAGGCCCGGCCCAAGGGCCAGCGCCATCTCCTGCACGACCAGGCCCAAGGGCGCATCAACCGGGGCGCCCTTGGCCTGCCGCAGCAGGCGCGCCGTCGGCCCGTCCCAGGCCCGCGCCATGCTGCGCAGCACCTCCGAGAGCTGCACGGCCGGGTCCTGGGGAAAGGGCTCGTCGGTTTCCTGGCGATAGCAGCGCAGAGCCTCGGCCAAGGCATCGGGACCGTCCTGCGTGAACATGTCCGGGTCCAGCCGCGCGATATGGATCGCGTAGCTCTGGACAAAGGACAGATAGACGGCATCGGCATTCTCGCGCCCGACTAGGCGCGTCAGCCGGTCGTGCAGCGCGTCATTGACGCCCACGTTCAGGACGGTTCCCGGCCCGCCCCATTCCGGCATCACCGCCGAGGGCCGGACGCTGACAAGCCCGCTGCCGGCAAAGATGTCGCGCAATGCCTCTGGCTGGACAAGCCGCCCCTGCGCGATCATGCGCACCGTCTCACTTGAAATGGCAAAGCTGCGGGGCACCGGCAGCTGCATCCGTACCAGCCGTTGCAGGCATTTCGCCCGCCACCCGTGGCGCGCACGATCGATCGGCCCCGACGGGGTGATCTCGGTCGCTTCGCTGATATCGTGCACGTTCATGACGCGTCAGAATGGCCGTGCCAAGCCCCTGCTGCAAGGACGAAATAAGGGGGCCCAAAGGCCCCCTTGTCGCAGTGTTCCGGCGTGGTGCCGATCAGCCTTCCGGAGCTTCGTCCTCGGCGCCCTGGATCGTGACGCTCAGCATGTAGTCGGGTGCCTCGACGGCCCCATTGGCGGCGGCGTCGCCCTTCTTGATGGCGTCCAGAACGTCCCAGCCTTCGATCAGCTGGCCGACGACCGTGTATTCGCCATCCAGGAAGGGCGCGGGCGCCAGGTCGATGAAGAACTGGCTGTTGGCGCTGTTCGGGTCCATGGCGCGGGCCATGCCCACGGTGCCGCGGTCAAACGTCGCGTCCGAAAATTCGGCCTCCAGATCGGGCAGGTCGGACCCGCCCATTCCGGCCATCGAGGTGTCGCCGCCCTGCTTGCCGTTGGCCACGTCGCCGGTCTGCGCCATGAAGCCGTCGATCACGCGGTGGAACACGACGCCGTCATAGGCGCCCTGTTCGGTCAGCTCGACCAGGCGCGCAACGTGGCTCGGGGCCAGGTCCTCGCGCAGGTCCAGCACCATTGTGCCCTTGGAATTGCCTTCGGCATCGGCAACCTCGATCACCATGTTCGGGCCGCCGGTGTCCTCGACCTGCGGGTTCGCGGCCTGCGCCAGGGCCGCGCCGGTGCCAAGGGCGACGAATGCGGGAATCAGGACCAGGTTACGCATCGGCCGCCACCTTCACCGAGATCATGCGGTCGGGATTCACGGGCGGTTCGCCACGCTGGATCTTGTCCACATGCTCCATCCCCTCGATCACGCGGCCATAGACCGTGTACTGACCGTTCAGGAAATGGTTGTCGCCAAAGTTGATGAAGAACTGGCTGTTGGCGCTGTTGGGGTTCTGCGAACGCGCCGCACCCAGGGTGCCGCGGTCATGGGGCAGCTTGGAGAATTCGGCCGGCAGGTCCGGCAGATGCGAACCACCCGTGCCGGCACGGCCCGGATTGTAGTCCTTTTCCATGTTGGCATGGGCCACGTCGCCGGTCTGGGCCATGAAGCCCTCGATGACGCGGTGGAAGGCCACGTTGTCATAGGCGCCGGCGCGGGCCAGCTCCTTCATGCGCTCGGCGTGCTTGGGGGCAACGTCGGGCAGCAGCTCGATGACGACACGGCCGTCCTTCAGCTCGACGATGATGGTGTTTTCCGGGTCCTTGATCTCGGCCATGAGGCCCTCCTTTGCCAGGTTCGACCCTTGATCTAGGTTCTCGGCGACCAAAGGGCAACGCGCGAAACGGTGACTGCGGGCCGATGGCGGGAACACGCACATGTCAGATGATCGCCAGAGTTGACGGGGCCGGTGCCATGCGGGACAAGCCTTGCGACGCCCCACAGCCCGAAAAGGATGCGACATGGCCAAGTTCCACACCATCGACGACATGGATCTGGAGGGAAAGGTGGTCCTGACCCGGGTCGACGTGAACGTGCCCGTCGAGAACGGTCAGGTGACGGATGCGACACGCATCGAAAAGATCGTGCCGACGGTCAAGGACATCCAGGCGCGCGGCGGCATCCCGGTGCTGCTGGCCCATTTCGACCGTCCCAAGGGGCAGCGCGTCGACACGATGAGCCTCAGGCAGATCGTTCCTGCGCTGGAGGCGGCCCTGGGCCAGCCGGTGGTCTTTGCCGATGACTGCATCGGCGGCCCGGCCAAGCGCGTGGTTGCCGCGCTGGAGCCGGGGCAGGTCGCCCTGCTGGAGAACACGCGCTTTCACGCCGGCGAGGAAAAGAATGACGCCACCTTTGCAGCCTCGCTGGCCGCATTGGGAGGCGCCTATGTGAACGACGCGTTTTCCGCCGCGCATCGCGCCCATGCCTCAACCGAGGGCCTGGCCCGGCTTTTGAACGCAGGCGCGGGCCGGCTGATGGAGGCGGAACTCAAGGCGCTGAACGCCGCCCTGGGAGACCCGCAGCGGCCCGTGATGGCGGTCGTTGGCGGGGCCAAGGTTTCCACCAAGCTGGACCTGCTGATGAACCTGATCGAGAAGGTCGATCACCTGGTCATCGGCGGCGGCATGGCCAACACCTTCCTGGTGGCGCAGGGGGTCGAGGTTGGAAAATCGCTGGCCGAACGCGACATGGCCGACACGGCGCGCGCGATCCTGGACAAGGCGCAGTCCACGGGTTGCAAGATCCATCTTCCCGTCGACATCGTCGTCGCGCGCGAGTTCAAGGCCGGAGCTGCCGCGGAAACGCTGCCGGTCGACCAGTGCCCGCCGGATGCCATGATCCTGGACGCCGGCCCGCAGACGGTCAAGGCGCTGCGCGAGGCCATGTCGGCCTGCAAGACCCTGATCTGGAACGGCCCGCTGGGCGCCTTCGAGATCGAGCCTTTCGACGCTGCCACCAATGCGGCAGCCAAGGCCGCGGCAGACCTGACCCGCTCGGGCACGCTGACGTCGGTGGCAGGAGGCGGCGACACGGTTGCGGCCCTGAACAAGGCGGGTGTGGCCGACGACTTTACCTTCATCTCGACCGCAGGGGGTGCGTTCCTCGAGTGGATGGAGGGCAAGGTGCTGCCAGGCGTGGCCGCGTTGGAGGCGTCGCGCCGCTGATGCAAGATGCCGGCCGCCGATGACGGCGGCCGGTGGATACCTCAATAGCGGACGATGCCCAGGATCTTGCGGCCTGACGTAGGGCCGCTGGTGCTGGGGGCAGCTTCCGCCGTTGTCCCGCCGGACGCGGTGGCCGGGGTTGCGGTTCCGGAGGTTCCAGGGGCCGCGGTTGTTGCCGGATCGCTCGAGGTTTCGTCGGCCGGGGCCGGAGCGGCGGTGACGGGTTCGGAGGCTTGGGCGGGCTCTGCCCCCTCCGGTGCGGGCGCGTATGTCTGGGGCTGTGCCTGGACAAAGTCGGGCGCAGGCGGGGCAGTTTCCGCTTCGGGTACACTTGTGGCCGGGCCGCTTGTGGCGGGCGATGCCGCCTCTTGTGCCTGAGGTTCCGAAGTGACCTCTGACGCCGGTGCGACGCGATCGTCTGATGCCGAGGACATATCCGCTGCCGGGGCCTTGCGTGCCGATGCAGGAGCGGTCCAGCCCGGCGCCATCGGTTCTGCGGCCTTTGCATAGCTGGACATCATCCGCTGCCAGTCGCGTGCCGCCGAGAGGGGCGTGACCGCAGCGGCGGCAAGACGGGGTTCCGGATCGCCCGCGAAGTCCACAGTGACCGGTCTTTGAAAGATGTTGCGATGATCGGTGCCCGGCATGACTGCGGGCGTGATCTGGGAAATGCCGAACAGCGACAGGTAATGGGTATTCATGGACGGCGCACTCCATCAATAAAACTTGTGACGAACTTCGCCTATTCCATCGGCCCAATGCCGGGCAAAGTGGAAGTGCTTAACATTTTATGAACGACGAACCGCAATGCGGCCCAGGCCAAGCCCGGTTGGTCTGACCCCTCACTTCCACAGACAGCAAGGCACGATGTCCGTGGCGGATCGAAAGCCGTCCCATCCTGCTGCTTCTGGCAGGTCTAAAACGGACCCTTCCGTGCAAGAAGCGTCCGCCCGGCCGCGGTGCATGAACCGCATTGCCGGGCTGTGACCTCAGACCTCTTCGATACGCAGCTCGACCGGGTCGCTGACCAGCACGCCTGTGCGGGGCAGCGCCTCGATGGCGAAATCGATCGCCTCTGGCGTTGTCTTGTGTGTCACGACAAGAACGGGAACGCTGGCCGGGCTGTGCTGGCCGTACTGGCGCATCCGGTCGATCGAGATGCCCGCATCGCCCAGCACGGTCGCGACCTTGGCCAGGGCACCCGGCTTGTCCTGCAGTTCCAGCCGGATGTAATAGGCCGCGGGCACGGCAGTCCGGGCCGGCTGCGCTGCCGTCAGGCTGTTCGCAGGCTGGCCAAAGACCGGCAGCCGGACACCGCGCGCGATCTCGACAATGTCGGACATGACGGCGCTGGCCGTAGGACCTTCACCCGCGCCGGCGCCGCGCAGGACGATCTGGCCCACGCTGTCGCCCTCGATCACCACCATGTTGGTGCCGCCCACAAGCTGGCCTAGGGGGCTGTCCGCCGGCACGAGACAGGGTGACATGCGCTGTTCCAGCCCGCGTGCCGTCATCTGCGCCACGCCCAGCAGCTTGATGCGGTAGCCCATGTCCGCCGCGCGACGGATGTCGTCGATGCTGACCCGCTCGATCCCCTCGATCTCGACGGCGTCAAAGCTGACCTGCGTGCCGAAGGCGATTGATGACAGGATCGCCAGCTTGTGGCCCGCATCGATCCCGCCCACGTCCAGCGTCGGGTCCGCCTCCAGATAGCCCAGTTGCCGCGCTTCCTCGAACACGGCCTCATAGGGCAGGCCGGCGCTCTCCATCCGGGTCAGGATATAGTTGCAGGTGCCGTTCATGACGCCCATCACACGTGTGATGCGGTTGCCGGCCATGGACTCGGTCATGGACTTGATGACCGGGATGCCGCCCGCCACGGCCGCCTCGAAGCGGATCACGCGGCCAAGTCCTTCGGCCAGTTCGGCCAGTTGTTGGCCGTGCATCGCCAGCAGGGCCTTGTTCGCGGTCACCACATCCTTGCCCGAACGCAGCGCCGCTTCGATGCTGTCGCGTGCCACGCCCGCATCGCCCCCGACCAGTTCGACAAAGACGTCCACATCATCGGCCGTGGCGACGGCCATGGGGTCGTCCTCCCACCGATAGGCGGACAGATCGGCATCGCGGTTCTTCATCCGGTCGCGCGCGCTGACCGCAGTCACGGCGACAGGCCGCCCCGAGCGCATGGCCAGCAGTTCGGCATGTTTCTGGACGATCTTGACGACACCGATCCCGACGGTGCCAAGCCCGGCAATGCCCAGGCGGAGGGGGGACGACATGGGTTCCTCTCGTCTTTGATTTCGCGGGTGTTAGCTTGCCCGCGACCGTCTTGCAACGCGCGAAACGGGACCCTGCGGCAACTTTGCCGCGTCGGCCGATGCCGGCATCCTCGTCGGCTGGCCTTCCTTCCTGATTGCGGACGACAAGCGGCTGCCGGCGGGACATGCCTCCTGTCCAGAAATGTTCCGCACCAGGCCCAGAACATCATGAGCACCTCGGCGCGTGCATCCGGACATGAGAAAGGTGCCACTGGCCGGACACCCACCTGCCTGCCGCCAAACCATCAGGTTGCAAACCAGTTGCGCCTCGTCCCCCAGTTCAGGGAGAAGTTCGCGTGTTCGCGCATCCTCCGGCAGGAGGGATGCGGCGACAGGATGACAGGTCGCGGCAGCATTGGAATGTCCCCCATGCGGAACAGGTTTGCGGCTATTCGCGCCACAGCTGTTCGACCCAGGGGGTGGGCCGGACATAATGGCGCAGATGCCTGAAAAGCCGCTCACGACGGTCGCCGGTCACGGCAGCACGCAGATGGGCAAGAGGTGGTCGGGCCTGGTCCGCCTCATCCCACCGGCCCAGGATGGCATCAGGCGGATTCAGGCTGCCGGGGAACATCACGATCCGCGTGCCGCGCGGGATGCGGGGGGTCATCAGGTAATTCAAAGGAAAAGTGGGAACGCAGTGAAAACGGAAATGCGCCAGCCAGCCGCGCGGCCAGAACCTGACACCGCCCGGCGCATTGCGGGTCACGAAGCGCTGCTCGAACCGATAGGTGTCAGCCACGCCCTGCGGGTCGGCGGCAAACATCTGCTGCAAGGGCGCCAGCTTGCCGACGCGCATCCGATAGACCGACGTCTGGCCCATCTTCTCCAGCGGGGTGTTGGGGTTGCGGCCCAGGATCGTGTCGTCGGGATCTCCATGGGTGAAGAACGGGTCAAGGTTGCCCGTCACGATCACGTCCAGATCCAGGAACAGCACGACGCCTTTGACATCGCCCAGGTCCCCCCACAGCCGCGACTTGGGCCATTTGCCGATGGTGCGCACCGGTGCCTGGTACTCGAAGCGGGGCAGGGGACGCACGGCGATATCGGGGTGCAGCCCCGTGCCGTCGTCGGTGAAGCAGAACAGTCGGAACGGAGGCGTGATGTTCCGGGCCACCATCCCACGCAGGCGATTCACGTATTCCGGGCCGAATTTCGTGCCCCACTTGATGCAGATGACCTGCTTGATCGATCCGTTCCGCCCGTCGCTCATCAGCCACCATTCCTTTTGCGGAAGGGTTTCACAGCACCCTTCGGCAGGCAATGCCCGTTTCGTTCCAGCCATGATATCCATGATGGCAGGGGACAGGCAGCCCCTGCCATCGGCCGACGGTCCGTCGCCGGAACCCTCAGCGGCGGGTTTCGCGGATCAGGCGCAGGATGTCGGCGGCGGCCGAAGGAATGTTGGTTCCCGGACCAAAGATCGCCTTGACGCCTGCGGCCTTCAGGAAGTCGTAATCCTGCTGTGGAATCACGCCGCCGCAGATGACCAGGATGTCGCCCGCACCCTGCGCCTTCAGCGCCTCGATCAGCTTGGGCGCCAGCGTCTTGTGGCCCGCCGCCTGGCTGGAGATGCCGACGACATGCACATCGTTGTCGATGGCGTCCTGCGCGGCTTCCTCGGGGGTCTGGAACAGCGGGCCGACATCCACGTCAAAGCCGATATCCGCAAAGGCGGTGGCAATCACCTTGGCGCCGCGGTCGTGACCGTCCTGGCCCATCTTGACGACCAGCATCCGCGGTCGGCGGCCTTCCTCTTCGGCAAAGGCCTCGACGTCGCGCTGGATCTGCGCAAATCCTTCGTCGCCCTCATAGGCGGCGCCATAAACGCCTGCCAGCGTCCTGACCTCGGCCCGATGGCGGCCCCATTCCTTTTCCATGGCCATGCTGATCTCTCCAACGGTTGCACGGGCGCGGGCCGCTTCGACCGCGGCCTCCAGCAGGTTGCCGCCCTCGCGGGCGCGGCGGGTCAATTCTGCCAGGGTGGCGGTGCAGGCAGCTTCGTCGCGGGTGGCGCGGATGCGTTCCAGCCGGGCGATCTGGCCATCGCGCACCTTGACGTTGTCGATGTCCAGGATGTCGATCGGGTCCTCTTGATCCTTGCGGTACTTGTTGACACCGACGATCACGTCCTCGCCCCGGTCGATCAGCGCCTGGCGGCGCGCGGCCGTTTCCTCGATCCGCAGCTTGGGCATCCCGCTGGCCACGGCCTTGGTCATGCCGCCCATTTCCTCGACCTCCTCGATCAGCTTCCAGGCCTCGTCCGCCAGTTGGGCCGTCAGGCTTTCGATGTAATAGCTGCCGGCCAGCGGATCGACGACATGGGTGATGCCGGATTCCTCCTGAAGGATCAGTTGCGTGTTGCGGGCGATGCGGGCGCTGAAGTCGGTGGGCAGGGCAATCGCCTCGTCCAGCGCGTTGGTGTGCAGCGATTGCGTTCCGCCAAGCGCGGCCGACATCGCCTCATAGGCCGTCCGGATGACGTTGTTGTAGGGGTCCTGCTCCTGCAAGGAGACGCCCGAGGTCTGGCAATGCGTCCTCAGCATCAGGCTTCCCTGCTTCTTGGGCGCGAACTCGGACATGATGCGGTGCCACAAGAGGCGCGCGGCACGCAGCTTCGCGATTTCCATGAAGAAGTTCATGCCGATCGCGAAAAAGAATGACAGCCGCCCGGCAAAGGCGTCCACGTCCATGCCCGCCGCGATGGCCGCGCGGACGTACTCGCGCCCGTCGGCCAAGGTATAGGCCAGTTCCTGCACCAGGTTCGCGCCAGCCTCCTGCATGTGATAGCCGGAGATCGAGATCGAGTTGAAGCGCGGCATCTCGGCCGCGGTATATTCGATGATGTCGGCGATGATCCGCATCGAGGGTTCGGGCGGATAGATATAGGTGTTCCGCACCATGAACTCTTTCAGGATGTCGTTCTGGATCGTCCCTGACAGGACGGCGCGGTAATGACCCTGCTCTTCGCCGGTCACGATGAAGTTCGCCAGGATCGGGATGACGGCGCCGTTCATGGTCATGCTGACGCTGACCTTGTCCAGGGGGATGCCGTCGAACAGGATCTTCATGTCCTCGACGCTGTCGATGGCCACGCCCGCCTTGCCCACGTCGCCCTCGACGCGAGGGTGGTCGCTGTCATAGCCGCGATGCGTCGCCAGGTCGAAGGCCACCGAGACACCCTGCTGCCCCGCGGCAAGGGCGCGGCGGTAAAAGGCGTTCGACTCTTCCGCCGTGGAAAAGCCCGCGTATTGCCGGATCGTCCAGGGGCGTCCGGCATACATCGTGGCGCGCGGTCCGCGGGTAAAGGGCGCGATTCCCGGCAGGCCGCCCAGGTGATCCAGACCCTGCGTATCGGCCTCGGTATAAAGGGGTTTGACAGGGATTCCTTCCAGCGTTTGCCAGGTCAGGCTGTCGGGGTCGCGGCCCTTCAACTCGGCCGCGGCCAGCTTGCGCCAGTCCTCAAGCGTAGGTTTTGTCATGATCCATCCTTTCCCGCGGACCGTCCTGCCCTATATTCAAGACATGACGAGGTGCCGATGAAGTTGAAATTCCTGATTTTCGCGATGGCTTTGGCCGCGATGGGACCGGGACGCGAGGCGCCTGCGCCCGATCCCGAGACGGTCCGCGACAGCACGCTGCAGCGCAATCCTGCCCGTTTGCCACCCGTGGCCCAGTCGCCCGACGCCCCCGAACCAGAAGTGTCACCCCTGACCGAGGGCGCACCGCCCGTGTTGAATGCCGCCGAGGTGGATCCGCAGGACTTCCTGTGGGACGCCCGTCCGGTGGTGGTCTTTGCCGACACGCCGGGCGATCCCGCCTTCGTGGAACAGGTCGGGGCGCTGCAGCGCGATTGGCGGGCCTTGGGCGCGCGCGACGTTGTGGTGGTGACAGACAGCGACCCTGCCGCAAATACGGTGTGGCGCCAGCAATTGCGCCCGCGCGGGTTCTCGCTGGTGCTGATCGACAAGGACGGGCAGGTCAAGATCCGCCGCCCCAGCCCATGGGACGCCCGCGAGATCGGCCGCGCCATCGACCGGCTGCCGCTGCGGCGGCAGGAGATCGGCCGGGGCAGCCTGCTGCGCTGAGCCATGACGGCATGAAACTTGTGGATTTGCGGCGCGTTCCCTATATCATGGAAGGTATCGGGCAGCGTGCCCGTCATCAAGAAGGGTTCGATCATGGCAAATTTGCGTGCAGACCGCAGCGCCGTGCCGCTGGCGACAACCCAGCCCGTCAAGCCACGGCGTGTTTCCGAAACCGTCGCTCGGCCTGAAAGCAAACCCAAGCCTGCCGCCATCAGCCGCGCCAACGAGATCGTGCGTGCCATCGGATTGCGTCCCATCACCGGCCTTTCGGGTCCCAAGATCGGCTATTGACCGCGTCCAGCCGGTCCCGCATGGCCGCCAGTTCACCCGGCAGCCGCTGCGCCATCTGCGACAGGGTCGCTGCCTCGTCCTCATCCAGCATCCGCTCCACCGCTGCGGTGCCGCCTTTCAGGCTTTGGGTCAGGACGCGGATCGCCTGAATGCCGCTGTCGCGGGTTTCCTCCATCAGCGACAGGTAATCCTCCATCATCTGCGCGGCACGCCGCCCATCGCTGCGCGCGATGCGCCGCAGGTCGGTCGCCAGGGCCCCCATGACCGACAGCAGCCGGTAATACAGCACGATCGGGTCGATCACCGGCGCGGGCAGGATGTAGATGTCGTTGATCACCGCCGCAAAGATCCGGTCATTGCCCTGCTGCGGCAAGGTCGGGACAAAGTCGCCCGAGCCGATCCGGGCGATCAACGCAAACGCATCCTCGGGGGACGGAACCTGCTGCTCCAGCGCAAAGACATGGGCGCGGATCTCGGCCAACAGGGCGCGCTGCAGGTCGGCCTCGCGCGCGCGGCGCAGGGCCGCGTCGCGCCTGCGGGTCTGCGCGGCGACAACAACCCAGCCGATGGCGACAAACAGGCCGGTCACGACCGCTTGCTGCAATTGCGGGCTGATCAGGTCGTCAAGCGGCGGCACGGGAACCTCGGCTCTGGCCCGGACGTCTTGTCCTTGTTTGAAAGGATGCCCCCATGAAAGCCGCGATGACTGCCCTGCTGCTGCTGACGCCCGCCCTTGCCGCCGCCGACACCGCCCGCGGAGGAGGCGAACTGCCGGTCAGGCCCCTGGCCGAGGGCATGCTGGACCAGATGCGCTGGAACGCCCGTCCTTTGGTCGTTCTGGGCGAAGGGCTCGAGGCGGACGCGCAGCTGGATGCGCTGCAGGCCGCTTCGGCGGAGCTGGCCGAACGCGAGGTGGTCCTGCTGCGTGACGGGCCCGGCGCGGCGTCCTTGCGCGAACAGGTCGGGGATGGCTTTGCCGTGCTGCTGATCGGCAAGGACGGGGGCGTCAAGCTGTCCCGCAACAGCCAGGTCGAGCCGTCCGAGATCATCGCGCTGATTGATAGCATGCCGATGCGCCGCAACGAAGCGCAATGAACGGGCAGGGGGCTATGCCGCACGGTCACGCGGCCTCGGTCAGCCGCAGGGCCACCAGCCCTGCCGCCACATGGGTCACGGCCTCGGCCACCGCAACAGTCAGAGGGGAAAGCTGGTCCTGAAGCACCAGGTAAAGCCCCGTGCCCCACAAGGTCCCGGAAATCGGCAGGGCCAGCAGCCAGAAGACCGACCCGCGCCAGCGGCGCGCCGTAAGACCAAAGGCCAGCTGGAACAGGGCCAGTCCCAGCAGCGGCGTCAGCACATAGATCAACGGCAGGCGCGTCAGCCCGACATGAAAGGTGGCCCCACCCGCCAGCAGAACGAACACCGCCGCCCCGCCCAGGGCGATCAGCGACGACAGCAGAAAGGCGGGCAGGGGCCGGATCATTCGAACTCCATGATCACGTCGTCGACCTTCAGGCTCTGGCCGGGATCGGCGTTCACCGTCTTGACCGTCCCCTTGCGCTCGGCGCGCAGGATATTCTCCATCTTCATCGCCTCGACGGCCGCCAAAGCCTGACCTTCCTGCACCTCGTCACCGGGGGCAACGTTGATTTTCACGATCAGGCCCGGCATCGGGCACAACAGGAACTTGGACGTGTCGGGCGGCAGCTTCTCGGGCATCAGCCGCGCCAGCTGGGCGGCCCGGGGCCTGCGGACCCGCACGCGCAGATCGGCGCCTCGCGTCCGCAGCCGGAACCCGGCCGGGATCTTGTCGACCTTCAGCACCAGGGGTCGGCCGTCCATGTCGATCCGCGCCAAGGACTGTCCCGGCAGCCAGTCGCTTTCGACACGCAGGCTGCGGCCGTCGATCTGCACGGTGGCGCCGTGACGATCCGCCTCGACCCTGACGGGCCATTCGCGGTCCGCCAGAAAGACGACCCAGTTTTCACCCACATGCCGCTCGTGGTTGCTCAGCCGGCCGCTGATGCGGGTGCGCCGGATCTCGGCCACGCGATGCATCGCGGCGGCGGCGGCGGCCACGCGCTGCAATTCGTCCTCCTCCAGAGCGGCACCCTGGAAGCCTTCGGGATATTCCTCGGCGATGAAGGCTGTTGTGATGTCGCCCGACACGAACCTTGGATGGTCCATCACCGCCGACAGAAAGGGCAGGTTGTGGCCGATGCCCTCGACCTCGAACTCATCCAGCGCCACCCGCATCGCCTCGATGGCTTCACGGCGCGACGGCGCCCAGGTGCACAGCTTGGCGATCATCGGGTCATAGAACATGCTGATCTCGCCGCCTTCAAAGACGCCGGTGTCGTTGCGCACCGCCGTTGCACCGGTGGGGGCGCCCTGCGCCAACCACTTCCCTTCGACAAGCAAAGGTCCGGACGCGATCTCGGTCGGCGGACGATAGCGGGTCAGACGACCGATCGACGGCAGGAAATTGCGATACGGGTCCTCGGCGTAAAGCCGGCTTTCCATGGCCCATCCGTTGATCTTCAGGTCCGACTGCGCAAAGGGCAGGGGTTCGCCCGCCGCGACGCGGATCATCTGCTCGACCAGATCCACGCCGGTGATCAGCTCGGTCACGGGATGTTCGACCTGAAGACGGGTGTTCATTTCCAGAAAATAGAAGTTCCGGCTGCCATCCACGATGAATTCCACCGTGCCGGCGCTGGTATAGCCCACGGCCTTGGCCAAGGCGACCGCCTGGCTGCCCATGGCCGCCCGGGTGGCCTCGTCCAGGAAAGGCGATGGCGCTTCCTCGATGACCTTCTGATTGCGCCGCTGGATCGAGCACTCGCGTTCGTGCAGATAGACGGCGTTGCCATGCTTGTCCGCCAGGACCTGGATCTCGATGTGGCGGGGCTGGGTCACGAACTTTTCGATAAAGATGCGGTCATCGCCGAAACTGTTCGCGGCCTCGTTCTTCGAGCTTTCGAAACCCTCGCGCGCCTCGTCGTCGTTCCACGCGATGCGCATGCCCTTGCCGCCGCCGCCCGCGCTGGCCTTGATCATCACCGGATAGCCGATGCCCGCGCTGATGCGCGCGGCCTCGGCCGCATCCGCGATCAGGCCCATGTGGCCGGGCACCGTACTGACCCCCGCCTCCTGCGCCAGCTTCTTGGACGTGATCTTGTCGCCCATCGCCTCGATCGCGCCCGAGGGCGGGCCGATGAAGACAACACCCTCCGCCTCGAGGGCTTCGGCGAACTTCATGTTCTCGGACAGGAAACCATAGCCGGGATGCACCGCCTCGGCGCCCGTTTGGCGGATGGCGTCCATGATCTTGTCGATCACGATATAGGATTGGTTGGCCGGAGAGGGGCCGATATGCACGGCTTCGTCCGCCATGCGGACATGCAGCGCGTTGCGGTCGGCATCGGAATAAACCGCAACTGTGGCAATACCCATCTTGCGCGCGGTCTTGATGACACGGCACGCGATTTCGCCCCGATTAGCGATCAGGATCTTCTTGAACATGGGCCTCCCCCAAGACGGAACATGAAAAAGCCGTCCAAAGCGCGATGCTTTGGACGGCCTGAGGTCGTGATTTCCGGACAGCCGGCGTACCGGCTAGCCGGGATTTACTGGCAAAGCCGGAAATCGTCGCAAAGCGCACCGGCCGCACCGCCGATGGCCGCGCCGCGCACGACGTTGTGACCGCCCACATGGGCTGCGGTCGCACCGACACCGGCGCCGATGATGGCCCGGTCCGCGTCGGTGGGGTTGATGCCTTGGGTGCAGCCGGCCAGAGCGGTTGCGCCGAGAATGGCCGCGAGGGCGAGAGCCTTGGACATGTCGATCTTCCTGTCAGATGGTGTTCGCAAAGCGAACGTAGGGCCCGGCGGCCAAGTTCGCCGCCAGGCCGGTCACAATCAGTAGCGGCGCTGGCAAACGCCCACGTCGTCACACAGTGCGCCGCCGGCGGCACCGATGGCCGCGCCGGTGGTGACGTTCTCGTTGAGCGCCTTGGCGACGACGGCACCTGCGACAGCACCGCCGGCCGCACGCTGCGCATCGGGCGACAGGCCGGTCTGCATGTTCGGGTCGCAAGCCGCAAGGCCAAGAACAAGGGTCGCAACGCCGCCGATGCGCAGGACGAGAGATTTCTGCATTGTATGGTGCCTGTCTTGATGGGCCCAGGGTGGGCCGGTTTTCGGTCTGGCTGCGTTATCGCATGAAGCCACCGAACGTCAAACTGACATGCCTGTGACATCAACGGGTTCAGCAGCAAGTTGCGCATCAGCGACGGCCTGCCCGGCTGTCGTCTTCGTCGTCCTCGTCCCAACCCTCGTCCTCGTCGTCCCAGTCGAACTGGGGCGGCCCGTCGGTTGCGAAAAGTTCGGGGAAGGAGGCCTCGGCCGCAGCCATGTCGACCCGAAGCAGCTGGTCGTAATCGGCCGGATCGAATTCTCCGACGGGTTTGACCTCGCGGCCGATCAGCCAGGACAGACGCCCGGCATCAAGATTGCCGCGCGGGAACGGTTCTTCGCCGAAATGTTCGATCAGCGCCGAAAGAAAGCCGGCATCGGCCTGCTTGTCGACAAGCTTGCGGTCCTTGAACCGCTCCCGCCGCGTGATGGGCGTGGCGCCCTTCTTGCGGTTCTCGCGCCGGATGACGAACTGGAAGTCGGTTCCGGGCAGGCGCCCGGGAAAGCCGCGATGCTTCAGCATGGCATGGCCCCTTTGCTGTGGCGCACGGAGGCCATCGCTGCGCACGGGCAGGCTGGCCGCCCGCGCACGATTGTCGGACGGTCGGTCTTAGCCGAACTTGCCCTGGTAAACGGGCTCGGTCGTGACGGGGTTGCCCATCTGGCCTGCGGGCGCGGTCGGCACATACACATCTGCGGCAGGCTGCTGACGCTGGCAGGCGGCGAAGGCGGAAACCAGCACAAGGCCGAGGATGATTTTTTTCGACATGGAATCAGGCTCCTGTTAAGCGGGCGCGTCTTGGCCCGGCTGCTCGGGGTTTGATCGGCTGGTTGGGTGTCCGGCCTGCGCGCGATGATAACGGTGCCCCTGCCGCACAGACAGGCGCGCCCGCGCCCGGCCGGCAAAGTCGCGGACGCCTGTGGCACCGCTGCATCATTCACGCGTTTGTGCATGTCCGTCCGGTCCCGGGGGTCACAAGGGGATGTTGTCGTGTTTCTTCCAGGGGTTCGACAGCCGCTTGCCGCGCAGGCTGGCAAAGGCGCGTGCGACGCGCTTGCGGGTCGAGCGCGGCTGGATGACCTCGTCGATGAAGCCCTTTTCCGCCGCCACGAAGGGATTGGCAAAGCGATCCTCGTAATCCCGGGTGCGCGCGGCGATCTTCTCGGGGTCGCCCAATTCGCTGCGATGAAGGATCTCGACCGCGCCCTTGGCTCCCATCACGGCGATTTCCGCGGTGGGCCAGGCATAGTTGAAATCCCCGCGCAGATGCTTGGAGGCCATGACCACATAAGCTCCGCCATAGGCTTTGCGCGTGATGATGGTCACCCGCGGCACCGTCGCCTCGCCATAGGCGTAAAGCAGCTTGGCGCCGTGCTTGATGACACCGGCATATTCCTGGCCGGTGCCCGGCAGGAAGCCCGGGACGTCCACCAGCGTCAGGATCGGGATCTCGAAGGCATCGCAGAAGCGGACAAAGCGGGCAGCCTTGCGGCTGCTGTCGATGTCCAGGCAGCCCGCCAGCACCAGTGGCTGGTTCGCAACCACGCCCACGGTCTGGCCCTCGATGCGGATAAAGCCAATGATGATGTTGCCGGCGAAATCCTTCTGGATCTCGTAGAAGTCGCCTTCGTCGGCGATCTTCAGGATCAGCTCCTTCATGTCGTAGGGCTGGTTGGGGTTGTCGGGAATCAGCGTGTCCAGGCTGGGCTCGATACGCGCCGGGTCGTCGAAGAAGGGTCGCGTCGGCGCCTTTTCCCGGTTGTTCAGCGGCAGGAAGTCGAACAGGCGGCGGATCTCGGTCAGCGCCTCGACATCATCCTCGAAGGCCCCGTCGGCCACCGAGGACTTGCGGGTGTGGGTCGTGGCGCCGCCCAGCTGCTCGGCGGTGACAACCTCGTTCGTCACGGTCTTCACGACATCCGGGCCGGTGACGAACATGTAGCTGGTGTCCTTCACCATGAAGATGAAGTCCGTCATGGCCGGGGAATAGACCGCGCCTCCTGCGCAGGGGCCCATGATCAGGCTGATCTGCGGCACCACGCCCGAGGCCAGGACATTGCGCTGGAACACTTCGGCATAGCCGGCAAGGCTGGCCACGCCCTCCTGGATGCGCGCGCCGCCCGAGTCGTTGATGCCAATCACCGGGGCGCCGTTCTGCATGGCCATGTCCATGATCTTGCAGATCTTCTGGGCATGGGTTTCCGAGAGGCTGCCGCCAAAGACCGTGAAGTCCTGCGAAAAGACATACACCATGCGGCCGTTGATGGTGCCCCAGCCGGTGACGACGCCATCGCCATAAGGGCGCTCTGCCTCCATCCCGAAATCGGTTGAACGGTGGGCCACGAAGGTGTCGAACTCTTCAAAGCTTTCCTCGTCCAGCAGCAGCTCGACCCGTTCCCGGGCGGTCAGCTTGCCGCGCGCATGCTGCGCGTCGATGCGGCGCTGTCCGCCTCCCAGCCGGGCCTCGCCGCGCCGCTGCTCAAGCTCTTGCAGAATATCCTTCACCGCAGGCCTCCCTTGTTCCGTCCGGTGCAAGTTAGACCGGGATGCAGGGGCAGCAAAGAAAATTCGGGGAAATTTGCAAAGCAACTTCTTCTTGTCGTTCGCAAACTGAAAAGCTGCAAACGTCACCCTTGCGACAGGCACTTGACGCGGTCGGAAGAGGGAGGCAAGCCATCGGAATGGGACTGAAGATCGACATTGCGGCTATCCTGGCCAATCATGCGGCCCTTGCGGCCAAGGCTTCGGCCGCCCGGGCGGCCGCCGTGGTCAAGGCGGACGCCTATGGCTTGGGGGCCGCGCGCGTGGCGCCGGCGCTTTACGCGGCAGGCGTCCGGGATTTCTTTGTCGCACTGGCCTCCGAAGGACAGGCGATCCGTTCGCACCTTCCCGACGATGCCCGTGTCCTGGTCCTGTCAGGCCATATGGATGGTGCCGACCTGACCGGGCTGACGCCGGTCCTGAACAGCCCCGCCCAGTTCTTTCGCGACCGTACGATGCGGCCGGGACAGCCCTTCGCCATCCAACTGGACAGCGGCATGAACCGCCTTGGGATGGAGGCCGCCGAATGGGCCGCCCTTCGCGACGAGGCGCTTGCGGCGCGGCCGGTTCTGATCATGTCCCACCTGGCCTGCGCGGACGAGCCGGACCATCCCGCCAATGCCGCGCAGCTTGCGACGTTCCGCGCGATGACCGACGGCTGCGGCGTCCCCCGCTCGCTGGCCGCCACGGGAGGCATCCTGCTGGGACCGGATTACCACTTCGACCTCGTACGACCGGGCATCGGCCTTTACGGCGGCATGCCCTTTGCCGAGGCGCGTCCGGTGGTGCGCCTGTCGCTGCGGGTGATCCAGACGCGCGAGGTCAAGGCCGGCGAGATGGTCGGCTATGGCGCGACCTGGCACGCGGCGCGCGACAGCCGCATTGCCACGGTGGATGCGGGATATGCGGACGGCATCCTGCGGTCCCTGTCTTCCAGCGGCGCAATGCTCTATGCCGGGGACACGGCCTGTCCCGTCGTCGGACGGGTGTCCATGGACCTGATCACGGTGGACGTGACGGACTTGGCGACCGTTCCGGACGAGCTGGACCTGATCTGCCCGCAGCAGCCCATCGACAGTCTGGCCGATCTTGCGGGCACGATCGGCTATGAGATCCTGACGTCGCTGCGACAGCGTTACCCCCGGACCTATCTGTGAATGCTGTCCGCGCAGTCGGCCGCCCCGCACTGCGGGTGACGCGCGGTATCGGGGCGCTTGCCCTGTTCATGGCGCGGGGGCTGGCCGTGGCAAGGCCGTTTCCGGGCCGGGCGATCCTGCACCATCTGATCCAGATCGGGTGGCTGTCGCTGCCTGTCGTGGGGCTGACGGCGCTGTTCACGGGGGCTGCGCTGGCCTTGCAGATCCACTCAGGCGGGGCACGCTTCCAGGCCGGCGACGTCGTGCCCGCCATCGTGGCAATCGGCATGGTGCGCGAACTGGGTCCCGTCCTGGGGGGGCTGATGGTGGCGGCGCGCGTTGCAAGCTCGATTGCGGCCGAGATCGCAACCATGCGCGTCACCGAACAGATCGATGCGCTGGTGACCCTGTCCACCGATCCGGTCCGCTGGCTGGTGACGCCACGCCTGTGGGCCGCGCTGCTGGTGCTGCCGGTTCTGGTCGCAGTGGGTGACATCATCGGCATCATGGGCGGCTGGCTGGTGGGCACCACCTCTCTGGGCTTCAACTCGGCAACCTATATCGCCAACAGCTGGGCTTATCTGGAGGGGTGGGACATCGCGTCCGGCCTGATCAAAGGGGCCGTGTTCGGGTTGGTGGTGGCCACCTCGGGCTGCTGGTTCGGAATGCGGTCGGGGCGCGGCGCGGCAGGGGTCGGGCGGGCCACCACATCGGCCGTGGTGGCGGCGGCCGTTGGGATTCTGGCCGCGAATTTCATCCTGACCGCGCTGTTCTTCCAGTGATCGAGATCCGGGGTCTGGGCAAATCCTTTGGCGCCAAGCCTGTGCTGGCAGGCGTGGATCTGACCGTGGAGCAGGGTGAAAGCCTGTGCGTGATCGGCCAGTCCGGAACGGGCAAGTCCGTGCTGCTGAAGTGCATCCTGGGCCTGGTGCAACCGGATGCGGGTCAGGTCCTGTGGCAGGGACATCCCCTCGATGCCGCAGCGCGGGTGCGTTTCCTGGCGGACTTCGGGATGCTGTTCCAGGGGGGCGCGCTGTTCGACAGCTTGTCGGTCTGGCAGAACGTGGCCTTTCGTCTGCGGCAACGCCTGCCGGACGGGCAGGCGCGCGCGATTGCCCTGGACAAGCTGTCGCGCGTGGGGCTCGGACCGGAAACGGCGGATCTGATGCCGGCCGAGTTGTCGGGCGGTATGGCCAAGCGCGTGGGCCTTGCCCGCGCGATCGCGGATGATCCCCAAGTGATCTTCTTTGACGAGCCGACGACGGGGCTTGACCCGATCCGCGCGCGGGCCATCAACCGCCTGATCCGCGGGATTGTCAGCGAAACCGGCGCAACAGCGATCACGATCACCCATGACATGGACTCGGTCCGGGCCATCGGCGACCGGGTCGCGCTCCTGCAAGGGGGCCGCATCGCACATCAGGGACCGGTGGATCAGATGTCCCGGGTCCCGGCACTTGCGGACTTCATGGGCGGGGATTCCATTGCCGCCGCATGAATTGACATAAATCCATGCAACCATCTTTCGGATCGGCAAGTTTTGCATGATGGCTGGTTGCCTCTCTTCAAGGCCATGCCATCGATATCTTGTGCGAATCCCTTCAGCTTGCCACCATAGAACCAGACGCCTGAGCAGGAGAAAGATTTGGGCCTAACCCCGACGCCCCCCGTGACTGTTCCCTCGGCCGAAACCTTGCTGGAATTTCCCGACAACCGGCTGCTGATCGACCTGTGCGGTGCCAACGACCGGCACCTCGCGCGGATCGAGGAAGCGCTTGGCGTCCACATCCTGCGCCGCGGCAATCAGATTGCCATCGTGGGCGGCCCCGAGGCGCAGGCCGAAGCGGCGCTGCTGCTGCGCGGGCTTTACGCGCGCCTGGAGCAGAACCGCCCCGTCAGCCTGGCCGAGATCGAGGCCGCCTTGCGGATGGGGATCGAACCGGGGGCGGATGTCACGCCTGCCGAACAGCTCGAGATGTTTGCCCAGGGCAACTATGAATTGCGGACCCGCAAGAAATCGGTCGAGCCCAGGACGGATGCGCAGAAGGCCTATGTCCGCGCGCTGTTCCAGAACGAACTGGCATTTGGTATCGGTCCGGCGGGCACCGGCAAGACCTATCTCGCCGTGGCCGTGGGCGTCACGATGCTGATCGGCGGGCATGTCGACAAGATCATCCTGTCTCGTCCCGCCGTCGAGGCCGGAGAACGTCTGGGCTTTCTGCCAGGCGACATGAAGGAGAAGGTCGATCCCTACATGCAGCCTCTTTATGATGCGCTGAACGACTTCCTGCCCGGCAAGCAGATGCAGAAGCTGGTGGAGGAAAAGCGGATCGAGATCGCGCCGCTGGCCTTCATGCGCGGCCGCACCCTGTCGCGTGCCTTTGTCGTGCTGGACGAGGCGCAGAACGCCAGTTCCATGCAGATGAAGATGTTCCTGACCCGCCTTGGCGAAGGGTCGCGCATGGTCATCACCGGCGACCGCACGCAGATCGACCTGCCGCGCGGGATGCAGTCCGGCCTGGTGGATGCTGAAAAGATCCTCAAGGACGTCAAGGGGATCAGCTTCAGCTATTTCACCGCCGACGACGTCGTGCGCCACCCGCTTGTGGCGCGCATCATCAAGGCGTATGACGCCGAGGAAGTCGCGGCCCTTGCCCGCGGCGAAGCAGAGGAGCCGCGCGGCCAATATGTGCCCCGCCGGCAGTTTCGGAACGATGCCTGAAGAGATTACCGCCGATTGCGTCATCGAGGATGACCGATGGCAGGCCGCCGGTCTTGAGGACCTGGCGGCCCGTGCCGTGACCGCAACCCTTCAATGGCACAAGATCGCCGGCGAGGTGGTCGTCATGGGCTGCGACGACGCGCGCATCGCCAGCTTGAATGCCGATTTCCGGGGCAAGCCAAAGGCCACCAACGTCCTGTCCTGGCCGGCGGTCGAGCATCTGCCCCGTGCCCCCGGCGCGTCCCCCGATCTTCCGGACGAGGATGAACTGGGCGACATCGCCATCGCCTATGACACCTGCGCGGCCGAGGCCGAGGTGCAGGGCAAGCTTTTCGACGATCACGTGACGCATCTTCTGGTTCATGCAACCTTGCATCTTCTGGGATACGATCACGAAAATGACCCAGATGCCGAGCGCATGGAGGCCACCGAGCGTGCGATCCTGCAGGTTCTTGGCATCCCGGACCCTTACAGCGAGACAGCCGCATGAACTCCGAGGCCCGATTACCCGAATATTCCATCTCCGACAGTGCGGCCTCGGCTCCCGACGATCATGATGCCGAGGGACGCGATGCCCCCGGCGGGCGCGGGTTCTTTGGCCGGGTCCTGCACGCGCTGACGGGCTCGGAAAACCAGGATGCGGGCAGGGACGAAGCGCATCACCACGGACCGGTCCGTCCGGGCCTGATGAACCTGCGCCGCATGCGGGTCGATGACGTGGCCATCCCCAAGGTCGAGATCATCGCGGCCCCCCTGAACATCACGCTGGACGATCTGGTGACAATGTTCCGCGAGCACGGATTTTCGCGGATCCCGGTGTTCCGGGGGACGCTGGACAGCCCGCTTGGCCTGATCCACCTCAAGGACCTTGCCCTCAAGCACGGCTTTGGCGAGGGCGGCAAGTTCACGCTGCGCCCGATGCTGCGGCCGCTGCTTTATGTTCCGCCCTCCATGCCCATCGGCGTTCTGCTGCAGCAGATGCAGACCAAGCGCATCCACATGGCGCTGGTGATCGACGAATATGGCGGCGTCGACGGACTGGTCACGATCGAGGACCTGATCGAGCAGGTCATCGGCGAGATCGAGGACGAGCATGACGAAGACGAAGGCGGTCTGTGGGTGCGCGAAAAGCCGGGCCAGTGGCTGATCCAGGCCCGTGCCGGCGTGGGCGACGTCGAGTCCGAGATCGGCCTGCGCCTGACCGACCCCGAGGACACGGAAGAAGTGGACACCCTGGGCGGCCTGATCTTCAAGCTGACGGGACGGGTGCCCCTGCGCGGCGAGATGATCTCGCACCCGTCGGGGGCCGAGTTCGAGATCGTGGATGCCGATCCGCGCCGGCTCAAGCGCATCAGGATGCGCCTGCCTGAACTGGTGCGTGCCTCAGAAAGTGCCGCCGCGGCCAAGACGCGCTGAGAAAAAAGCCGCAGGAGAGGATCAGCTGGCCTCGAAGCGGGCCAGCATCGCCTCGATGAACAGGTCGCGCAGGGCAGGGACCTCCAGCATCACCTCGTGGCGAACGTTCGGAATTTCCAGAAGCTCGCCCCCCTGCCAACGCGCGGCGCGGTCACGGATGGCGGCGGGCGAGACCACCCTTTCCTCCGAACCCAGCGACACCAGCATCGGCTGCGCCGGAGACGGCAGGCGGGATAGGCGGGAACATTCGTTCAGCGCCTTGCTGACCCAGTCAAAGCTGGCACCGCCGATGGTCAGGTCCGGCCAAGTCGCCGCCTCGCGCACGAGGCGCGCCCATTCGTCGACATCATGGGTCAGCAGGTTTGCAGCAAAGCTTTCGTCCAAGACATAGGTGGTGGCCGAACCGCCGCTGCCGGGCGCGGCAAAGCCGCCACGCCCGACCCGGCCCGCCAGATAGGCGACACCCAGCGCAACACCGTGACGGATGCGCCGCAGGTTGATGCCCCACATCGGGGCGGAGAAGACCGCACTTTGCACCGGCAGATCGTCCTGCATGGCCGCAAGACCAATGCAGCCGCCCATGGAATGGGCAAGCAGATGCCACGGCCGGGGCAGGTCCAGCTGTCCGGCAGCCACGACCATCTCGATCACGTCGCGCTGATAGTCCGAAAACTCGCGGATGTGGCCGGGGCGCGGGTTTGCCTGCAACCGGTCCGACATGCCTTGGCCGCGCCAGTCAATGCCAAGGACATCATAGCCTTCGGCAGTCAGACGCCGGGCGATCGGGGCATATTTTTCGACGTATTCGGTGCGGCCGGGAAACAGCAGGACGCTGCCCAGGCTTGCCTGGTTCTCGGCCTGCCACCATGCCAGGCGCAGCCGCACCCCGTCATCAGCCTGCACGAAAAAGGCACGCGCGGGCGCCAGCCTGTCCTCGGGCAACTGATGAAAGGGCGCCTGCTGCATCCGTCAGGACAGCTTCTGGCCAAGCTGCATGGCGACCGTCATCGACCCGTCGATCTTCAGCTTGCCGGTCATGAAGGCCGTGGCCGGGTTCACGTCCCCGTTCATGATGCCTTCAAAGGTCTCCCGCGAGGCGGTCAGCGTCACGTCGGCCTCGTCATCGCCGGCACGGACGCCGTCCTCGTCGATCATGATCGCGCCTTCGTCCTTGATGACGAACTTTGCGACGGAATCGAAGCTGTCGATCTTCTGGCTGAGTTTTTCGACGGCGGCATTCACGACTTCGCTCATTTTGATCCTCTTGGTGCGCTTTGGCTGGCGCCCGGCTGGCGGGCTGGGTTACACCGGACATATGAGCCCGGACCGACAAATCTTCCATAATGCCGTCGCGGCACTGCGTCACCGAGTTCTGACGATTTTCATTTGTTTGGCAAGCGCCCTTCCGGTTCCGGCGATTGCCGATCCGCTGGACGACGCCTTTGCGCGGCTGTCCCGGACCGAGGGCGAGGGCTGGCGCATCGCCGAAAGCGACATCCTGCGCGAATGGTCGCGGTCGGGGTCGGCGGCGATGGACCTGCTGCTGCAAAGGGGCGAGGAAGCGCTGGACCTGGGGGACGCCCCCACGGCCATCGGGCACCTGACGGCGCTGACGGACCATGCGCCCGAGTTTCCTGCAGGCTTCCAGGCCCGCGCTGCGGCCTTTGCGAGCATCGGCCAGTTCGGACCGGCCCTGGCGGATTTGGCCCGCGCCCTGCAGCTGGAGCCGCGGCACTTTGCGGCGCTGACCCAGCTGGGCGCGATGCTGGAGGAAATGGGCGAGGACGACCGCGCTCTGGCCGCCTATCGCGAAAGCCTGAAGATCCACCCTCACCAGCAGGAAGCAATAGATGGCGTCGCACGTCTGGAACGCAAGCGCATCGGCACCGATATCTAGGCCATGAACATGTCGACGCGCGGGCGGGTCACCGCCATCCTGGGCCCCACGAACACGGGCAAGACGCATCACGCGATCGAGCGGATGCTGGGTCACCGCACGGGGGTGATCGGCCTGCCGCTGCGCCTGCTGGCGCGCGAGGTGTATGACCGAATCGTCAAGGCGCGGGGGCCTTCGGTCGTGGCGCTTGTCACGGGCGAGGAGCGGATCGTCCCCGACCGGGTCCAGTACTGGGTGGCCACCACCGAGGCGATGCCCGAGATCGGTGCCGACTTCGTCGCCATCGACGAGATCCAGCTGTGCGCCGATCCGGAGCGCGGCCACGTCTTCACGGACCGCCTGCTGAACATGCGCGGTCTGCACGAGACGCTGTTCCTGGGCAGCGACACGATGCGCCCCGCCATCGCGGCCCTGGTCCCCGACGCACAGTTCGTGCGGCGCGAGCGTTTCTCGAACCTGTCCTGGGCAGGGTCCAAGAAGCTGTCGCGGATGCCCGCCCGCAGCGCCATCGTCGGCTTCAGCGTGGACGATGTGTATGCCATGGCCGAGCTGTTGCGCCGCCAGAAGGGCGGATGCGCGGTGGTCATGGGCGCGCTGTCGCCCCGCACGCGCAACGCCCAGGTCGAGATGTATCAGAACGGCGAGGTGGATTACCTGGTCGCGACCGATGCGATTGGCATGGGCCTGAACCTGGACATCCGCCACGTCGCCTTCAGCGCCACGCACAAGTTCGACGGGCGCAGGGTCCGGCCGCTGTTTCCGCACGAAATGGGCCAGATCGCTGGACGAGCCGGGCGCCATACCGAATCCGGCACATTTGGAGTCACCGGTGAGGCACAGATCCTGGATGAGGGCCTGATCGATGCGCTGGAAAACCACCGCTTTGCCCCGATCCAGCGGCTGACATGGCGCAATTCGGCGCTTGAGTTCGGCACGATGGACCGGCTGGTGAACAGCCTCGAGGCGCCATCGGGGCACGAACTGCTGGGCCGAGGGCGCGAGGCTGACGACCTGGCTTCGTTGAAGCTGCTGCGCGAGATGCCCGAGATCCGCGACCGGGTGCAGGGCGGCAAGGACGTGCGCCTGCTGTGGGATGTGTGCCGCGTGCCTGATTTCAGGGGAATTTCGCAGATGGAGCACGCCACGCTGCTGGCGCGGCTTTACGGATTCCTGCAGGACGGGCATATCCCTGCGGACTGGCTGGACCGCGCCATCAAGCGGATTGACCGCACCCATGGCGACATCGATGCCATCTCCAAGCGCCTGGCCTATATCCGCACCTGGACCTATGTGGCACAAAGAACGGGCTGGGTCGCAGACGAAAAGCATTGGCGAGCCGAGACGCGCGCTGTAGAAGACCGCCTGTCAGATGCGCTTCACGCGGCGCTGACCCAACGATTTGTGGACCGGCGTACATCCGTGCTGCTGCGCCGGCTCAAGCAGAAGGAGAGCCTTGTGGCCGAAGTGAACGACAAGGGCGAAGTGACGGTCGAGGGCGAGTTCGCCGGTCGGCTGGAAGGTTTCCGCTTTCGCCCCGACCAGACCGCGACGGCGGACGAGGCGAGGATGCTGAACCGCGCCAGCTACGAGGCGCTGAAGCCCGAGTTCCATCTGCGCGCCGACCGCTTCTACAACGCCCCCGACACCGAGATGGACTATACCGAGCAGGGCGGCCTCATGTGGGGCAGTCAGGCCGTCGGCAAGCTGGTCAAGGGGTCCGACCCCCTGCATCCGGGGGTCGAGGTTTTCGTCGACGAGGAGGCCGGACCCGAGATCGCCGACAAGGTCCGCCGCCGCCTGCAGCATTTCATCGACCGCAAGACGGCCGCGCTGTTCGAGCCGCTGCTGACCATGCAGAAGGACGAAACGCTGTCGGGTCTGGCGCGCGGTTTCGCCTTCCGCCTGGTGGAGGCGCTTGGCGTGCTGCCGCGCGATGGGGTGGCCAACGAGGTCAAGGAACTGGACCAGGAGGCGCGGGGCGCCTTGCGCAAGCACGGCGTCCGTTTCGGCCAGTTCACCATCTTCATGCCCGTGCTGCTGAAACCCGCGCCCACGCGTCTGCGTCTGGTGCTGTGGTCCTTGGCGCAGGGTCTGGACGAGTTTCCCGAAAGCCCGCCTCCGGGCCTGGTCACCATCCCGCATCTTTCCGAGGTTCCCGACCAGGTCTACACCCTGTCCGGCTATCGCCCGGCGGGTGATCGGGCCATCCGCATCGACATGCTGGAGCGGCTGGCCGACCTGCTGCGCGCCCAGGATACGCGCGGCGGCTTCGAGGCCAACCCGGACATGCTGTCGATCACCGGGATGACGCTTGACCAGTTCGCCGGCCTGATGCAGGGCTTGGGCTATGCCGCCGAGAAGGGCGAGCGTGTCAAGGTCAAGGCCAGCGAGGCGCCCGTCGTGGTGCCCGCGCCACAGGCCGAAGCGTCGGACGCCCCCATGACCGAGGAAGAATCCGTCCTGGCGGCGGAAACCCGCGCCCGATGGGAGGCCGAGCAGGCCGAGAAACGTCGTGCCGAGGGACTGGAAGAGGCGGAGGCCGAGGCCGAGGCGGCGGCGCCCGAGATGGAGCAGTTCTATACGTTCAAATGGGCGCCACGTCCCCGGGGCAACCGTCGTCCGCAGGGTGGCGAACGGCCGC
>Ga0194112_10001069_pt1 | contig 40037 bp, 32 predicted proteins | sample TA2MahC400mmetaG_FD_146191 | JGI IMG/M metagenome (GOLD analysis project Ga0194112, IMG submission 146191) | Freshwater microbial communities from Lake Tanganyika, Tanzania - TA2015016 Mahale Deep Cast 400m | ecosystem: Environmental > Aquatic > Freshwater > Lake | place: Tanzania: Lake... | reverse complement strand
TCGGGCGCGCTGCGTTTTGATTTTGATTGCATCCCCAGTGTATGACAGAAACCGGAAGTTTCCGGAAGCTTTTTCTAGTCATTGCAACAAAGGGACTTATCACAGATTTACTTCCTTCAAGGCATTGGGGTTAAGGGGGGAATCCGAAAACCTCGGCGGACGGCCCGAAGTGGTCCTGACGCTTGCGAAATCTTCCTTTGGTCGCATTTCCTTTCCTTTCGGGGCACATCTTGACGGAAGTCCTATTCATTGTCAAACCGGCCTGCCGGAAAAGGTGCAGTTTGAAGTTTTGGGCAACCGCTCAATGTGGAGCAGGTTTGCAACCTGCTCTTCAATTACAACCAGGCAGGTTACAAACCTGCCCCACATTCCTGCCCAAAGGTTTGAACTGCACCCAATCACAGTGTGCCGCTTGCAGTCCGTTATGATTTGTGTTGAAGTGGGCACGATGAAACAGCCATTCGCTTTCGTTGCGTTGCTTGTCGGCGTATTTTGCGCGGCAAGTGCGTTCGGCGAAACTTTCTATGTGGCCACCACCGGCAACGACACCCACGATGGCCGCTCACCACAATCGGCATGGCGCAGTCTCGACAAGGTCAACACCGCCCCACTCCACCCCGGCGACAAGGTATTGTTCAAGCGCGGCGACGTTTGGCGCGGACAACTCCGCCCGCAAAGCGGCCACGACGGCGCGCCGATCTCGTACGGCGCGTATGGCGAGGGCGCCAAGCCGCGTCTGCTCGGTTCCGTCAGCCGCAATAACCTGCAAGACTGGCAACATGAAGGCGGCAACATCTGGATAACTGCCAAACCGACTCTCACAGAACTCGATTCACTGCGTAACTTCGGGTCGGCTCCGTGGTCGCTTCACACCGAGGGTGGCGCCCGTGCGCGGCTCTCCAAGCTCACCGATAACTCTTGGGCCATCAACTGCACGAACAGCGGCACCGCTGCCAACCATATCCAATTCAGTTGCACGGGGCTGACCGTTCACACCGGTGAAACCTACGCGGTGACACTCCGCGTCCGTTGTACCAAGCCGTTCTCGCTCGGTAACGTTCGCTTGATGAGGGCAACGGCGCCGTGGGGAAGCTACGGCAACGCTGCCACCACCAAGTGCGCTGTGACCGATGAATGGCGGGAGCACACTGTCCGGTTCAAAGCCACCAAGACCGCCTCAGACGGACGGCTCACTTTGTTCCTCGGCGGAACGTTGCCCGCCGGTTCGACGCTCACCTTCCAGCCCGTCTCTTGGAAACGCGTCGAGTGCAACGAAACCGAGGAGTTGAGCGTGGATGTCGGCAACATCATCTTCGACCACGGCAAATCCGCCGGCGTCAAGAAATGGAAACTGGCTGACCTCAAACAACCCGGCGATTACTGGTATTGCGCCGATACGTGGCAGGTGAAACTTTATTCCGACAAGAACCCCGCTGAACTTCACAAGAGCATCGAACTGGCATTGCGCCGGCACATCGTTAGCCAAGGCGGGTGCGGCCACGTCGTCTATGAAAACCTTGCGCTCTACTACGGAGCAGCCCACGGTTTCGGCGGTGGCAGCACCCATCACATCGTCATTCGCGACTGTGACATCGCGTGGATCGGCGGCGGCCACCAACTCACCCGACCCGATGGCAAGCCGGTGCGTTTCGGCAACGGCATCGAGTTCTGGGCCAACGCGCACGACAACCTCGTCGAAGGCTGTCGCCTCTGGGAAATCTACGACGCCGCGCTCACCAATCAGGGGAAAGGCACCAACACCGAAGCCAACATCACGTACCGCGACAACGTCATCTGGAACTCCGAGTATTCCTTCGAGTACTGGAACGGCCCTCAAGGTTCGATCACGCGCAACATCCGCTTCGAGCACAACACCTGCGTCAACGCCGGCTTCGGCTGGGGACACAACCAGCGTCCCGACCGCAACGGTCGTCACCTGATGTTCTACTCCAACCCGGCCACGACAACGGACTTCTTCGTCCGCAACAACATCTTCTGCAACGCCACCGACAGCGCGGTGCGCCTCTGGAAAGATTGGAAGACCGAGACGCTGACGATGGACCACAACTGTTGGTTTCAACCGGGCGGGATACTGATGTTGTTCCGCGCCCTCACATTCACGCCAGCCCAGTTCGCTGAATACCAAAAACAAACCGGGATGGATGCGCACTCGATTCATGCCGATCCGAAGTTCGTGAATGCTGAACGTCTCGACTTCCGTCTTGCGCCCGACAGTCCCGCCCGCAACATTGCCGCCGATGGTGGCCCGGCCGGTTCACGTCGCCGCTTGCAACACTGACGGGAATTGAGTTTTCCCCGCAGGCATAAAGCCTGCGGCTACAGGAAGGAACGCAGCCACGCCAACCCGTACTGTTCCGTATCAATGCAGCGGCTCCATCGTTTCGAGGTTCCACTCGTTGGATTTGAAGGGCGCTCGTGTCGCCGGCAGGTTTGGGTAGCCGCCTACCTCCTGTTCGCTGTGGATGATCTTGCCGTTGCCCTCCCGTGCCGCTCGAACAATCCGACGGTCAATTTCGTCGCGGTCCCACGGTCGCGCACCGGCGTTTTCTGCGACGTGTTCCCTGACCTGCGTCGCGGGCAACGGATTCAAGCCATCGGGCCAGAGCGGTTTCTCTTGCAGCGATTGGATGGAAGCGCCTCCCACCACCGGCGCGGACTTGCCATCCCGATCGAAGGCGAGGTTGTCTTCCATGAACAATTCCAGCGGGCTGTTGTCTGCGTTCATGAAAAGCGCAACTTGCGGCGCGGTGTCGCGGCCATGTTCCAGCAGATTACCAATGATGACGATGGCGCAGTCTGGCCGGCGATGGTCAGGAACGGCTCGGCGATGGTGAGCGTTTTGCCGTCAAGGTCAATGACACCGCCAACCTCGAACACGACGATGCGCGGACCTTTCGCCTGCAGCGCCTCGCGCAACGAACCGGCGCCGGTGGCATCGAGCGTGGTGACGCGAACAATTCTCCCGCCACGTCCGCCCGGCGTGAACGCCGCAAACCCATGCGCGCCGGGAAACGCGCGCCGAGGGGCGACCGTGTCAGCGGCGAAACAACAAGCCGTCAACGAAGCGCCGAGAAAAGCAAGAAAGATGGCAGGGAGCATTTTCATGGTTGCATCATTCGACGACAAAACACCCGCAAAGTTCAAGCTGGAATTTGGTTTCCTCCTTCCCTGCAACCATACAGGCTGCGGGGTGTCGGAGAACCGTACCCGCAGCGCGGAACACCGGTTGCGGTTCACGGCTCGAAGATGGCCACGTGAGCTTTGCCATCTGCGGTGATCCACGCGCGGAACATGCTCTCGGTATTGAAAGGCGCGCTGATGTTGCCTTGCGCATCGAGCGCAATCAGGCCGCCGCGACCGCCCTGCGCCGGGAGTTGGTTGTGAATCAGTGCGCACGTCGCCGTCACGAGATCAGAGTTGCCGTGCTTCATCCGGGCCGCCACATCGTAGGCCACGACGTTGCGGATGAAAAACTCGCCTTGCCCGGTGCACGACACCGCGCACACGCCGTCTTCGGCGTAGGTACCCGCGCCGATGATGGGCGAATCGCCGATGCGGCCGTGCAGTTTGTTGACAAGTCCGCCCGTGGAAGTGCCGGCGGCCAGGTGGCCGTTCTTGTCGAGTGCCACGGCGCCGACCGTGCCGTGTTTTTCTTTCGCTTGTTGGAGTCGCATTTGTTGCGCCGGCGTAATGAACCATTCGGGGGACTCAAATCGCAAACCATGTTGCCGGGCGAGCGCCTCAGCGCCGTCGCTAATCAGGAAAACATGCGGCGTCTTGGTCATCACCAATCGAGCGAGGCGGATGGGATTGCGAACGGTTTTCACGCTGCCGACCGCGCCCGCTTGACGTGTCGCGCCGTCCATGATCGAGGCGTCCATCTCCACCGCGCCATCCGCGTTCAAGACGGAGCCGCGACCGGCGTTGAACACTCGCGCATCTTCCAAGACCATGATGGCTGCCTCGACAGCGTCCAGACTGCTTCGGCCTTTGCGGAGCAATGCGTAGCCGGTTTTCAACGCCCGCTCCAGCGTTGCGCGGGCGTCCTTTTCCCGCTCGGCAGTCAGCTCCGCGCGTTTTCCCCCGGTGCCCCCGTGAAGAACGAGCGCAATCGGCGCTTCGGCAGCGGCAGACAAGGATGTCAGCAGCAAGAGCAAAAGAACGATCCGATGGACACAGGCGCGCATGACAGGCGGAGTTGTAACGGGCTTTGAACGACAAGTCAAATGGCGATACGCACCGCTTGACACCCGCGGGTCCTGTGTGAAACAAAGAACGACACCATATGAACGCCATTGTGTTGCTTCGCGCTGTTGTGTGCCTTCTGCTGATTTGCCCCGCGCTGCACGCGCAATTTCCCGGAACTTCGTGGGAGCGGTGGAGCGATGCCGAGGTGGCGAGACTCGGTTGGTCGCGGGAAAAACTGGCGGAGGCGCGCGAGTATGCCGGCACGCTGAACACGGAAGCGGTGATGATCGTGACACGCGGCAAGATTCTGGAGTCGTGGGGACCGGTGGACCGCAAGTTCAATGTTCATTCGATCCGGAAAAGTTTCCTCAGCGCGCTGTGCGGGATTCAAGTCCAAGCCGGGCGGCTGAAGCTGGACGCCACGATGGCGGAACTGGGGATTGACGACAACGAGCCGTCGCTCACCGAAGTGGAGAAACGCGCCACAGTGCGTCAACTGCTCCAAGCGCGTTCCGGTGTCTATCATCCCGCGTTGTATGAGACAGCCGGGATGAAGGCGCGCCGGCCACAACGTCACAGCCACGCGCCGGGCATGTTTTGGTACTACAACAACTGGGACTTCAATGCGCTCGGGACCATTTACGAGCAGAAGGCGAACGCCGGTATCTATGAAGATTTCAAGCGACTCATCGCAGAGCCGATCGGGATGGAAGATTACAAGGTGGCCGACGGCAAGTATGTCACCGGCGACGACTCGATTCACCGTGCGTATCCGTTTCGGATGACGGCGCGTGACATGGCGCGGTTCGGTCTGTTGTTTCTGCGCGGCGGCCAGTGGGAGGGAAAACAGGTGGTGCCGGCGGCTTGGGTGAAAGACAGCGTGACATTCCATTCCGATGCCGGGACCAGCGGCGGCTACGGTTATCTCTGGTGGATTTCCAAGAGCGGCCTGCATTTCCCGAATGCGACGTTGCCGGAAGGAAGCTACTCGGCGCGCGGCGCCGGTGGTCATTACATTCTGGTGGTTCCACCGCTCGACTTGGTGATCGTGCATCGCGTCAACACCGACATCAAAGACCGACGGGTCGAGTCGTCGGAGTTTGGGCAACTGGCGCGGCGCATTTTGCTCGCGTATCAACCGTCGCCGGTGAAGGGGGCCGTTCCGCCGTCGCTCGACGTGTTGCTGCCGCTGCTGATGTCGAAACATCGCGTGCCCGGCGCGGCGGTGGTGGGCATTGAGAACCGCCGCATCGCCTACGAGAAATATCTGGGCATTCGACAAAACGGCCAGAGCGCATTGGTGGATGGGAACACGTTGTTCGAGGCGGCTTCGATGACCAAGCCGCTGGCCGCGTATGCGGCGCTCAAGCTGGTGGAACAAGGGCGGCTCGATTTGGATCGTCCGCTCGTTTCCTATCTGCCGGAGCCGTATTTGAAGGACGAACCGCTGCATCGAAAAATCACCGCCCGGATGGCGCTCACCCACACGAGCGGTTTCCCCAACTGGCGCCCCAAAGGCAAGCCGCTCAAAGTGCTTCACGAACCCGGCACGGCCTACCGCTATTCCGGCGAAGGATTCCAGTTTCTTCAGCGCGTCATGGAACAAATCACCGGCGAGGACTACGAACAGATGATCCAGCAGATGCTGCTCCAACCGCTCGGCATGAACAACAGCCGTCATGTGTGGCAGAAAGCATTTGAGGATTGCGCCGCCGGCGGGCACGATTCCGAAGGCAAGCTCAACGATAACCGACGGCTCTACACGAAGCCGAATGCGGCCTACTCGCTTTACTGCACGCCGCGGGACTACGCGGCGTTCGTGCTGGAGATGATGAATCCCAATCGCAACGCAGCCCACTCGATCAGCGCGAAATCCATTCAAGCCATGCTGACGCCCTCCAGTCCGCCGTCAGGTCGGGAATTGCTGACGCGGCGCGGCCGCGTGGGAACCGGGGATGTGCGTTTTGGCCTTGGCTGGTCCATCGAGCCAACTGCCTCCGGCAATCGCATCTGCCACAGCGGCTCCAACGGCACCGGCTTTCGCAGCTACGTTGAGTTTGACCCGGCGAAAGGCCACGGCCTCATCATCATGGCCAACAGCACCCGTGGCGACCGGTTTTGGAAAGAGCTTCTGAGTTTCATCGCAACTCCCTGAATTATGAATACAACGCGCCGATCTTTCATTCGCAGTGGCCTTGCAATTCTGGCGTTGATGGTGGGATTCAACCAGGCAACCCTTTCGCAAGACCAACTCTGGAAACAAATCTACGACCGGCCGGAGCGTTTGGCCGCGCGGGAGCATCCGGTCATCGTGTATCTCGACATCCAGCTTGAGGATATCGTGCGCGGAGGATTGAAGAAACTCACCGATCCGCTGAAACAGGCCACTCCGAGCCGGATGCGGGAGCGATTCAAGGAACTGTCCGGACTCGATTGCCTGGTGTTCCATCGCAGCGAGGTCACCGGTGCCGATTTGGATCGGCCCAACGTCAAGGCCATTCTGATCAGCGGACGCAACACGACCGATGTGCCGCCCGACGACCGTCCGTTCTTCGATCTGATTCGCAACACGACAATCCCGATGATCGGTTTCTGCGGTGGCGGCCAGTTGATTGGGAAAGCGTACGGATTGGACATTGTCCGGATGCGAAAGCTCAAGGAAGGCGAAAAAGACCTGATGCCGACATATCATCCGGGATTTTTCAAGGAGCGCGGATTCCTGAAGGTGCAAATCGTCAAACCGGATCCGTTATTCGCCGGGTTGGGACAGGAGATTGCGGTGAAACAATCCCATGCATTCCAGTTGCCCGATGTGCCGGGGGGATACGACCTGCTCGCCTCGACTGCCGAGTGCCGCGTCCAGGCGATGAAAGACCGGAAACGCCTGGTCTATGGCGTCCAGTTCCATCCCGAACAATACGACGAGACCCACACCGACGGGCGAAAGGTGCTGGAAAACTTTTTCCGTCTTGCATTGAAAGAGTAACAACTCCCATGTCACGCCCATCCATTCTCGCGCCGCTCAAGGTCTTGGGGCCGGGCTTGATCGTCGCGGCGGCGGGCATCGGCGCCGGCGATGTGATCACCGCGACGGTCACGGGCGCGCAATTCGGCACGCAATTGGCATGGGCGTTGTTGGCGTGCGTGGCGCTGAAGTTTGCGCTCAACGAAGGATTGGCCCGGTGGCAACTCGCCACCGGCAGCACGATCATCGAAGCGTGCGCGCAACGGCTCCCCAAATGGGTGACCGTTTACTTTTTCCTCTATCTGTTGCTCTGGACGTTCTTCGTCGGCGGCTCGCTGTCGAATGCCTGCGGCTTGGCGGGGCACAGCCTGTTTCCACAGTGGCCGGTCTGGGCGTGGGGCATTGTGCATTCCGTGGCGGCGGCGGCGCTGGTGCTCGTGGGGCGATTCACATTCTTTGAGCGGTTGATGAAAATGCTCGTGGGCGTGATGGTGCTGGCGGTTGTGATTTGCGCAGTGCTGGTAAAGCCTCACGTCACGGAGATACTGCGTCATTTCGTCTGGCCCGAATTGCCGCCGGGTTCCGGCAAATCGGTGCTCGGCATCCTCGGCGGGATTGGCGGCAGCATGACGATGCTCTGTTATGGGTACTGGATCCGCGAGAATTCGTGGAGTGGCGCGGGATTTCAGCGCGCGGTGCGTGCAGACTTGTTGCTGGCCTATGCGGTGACGCTCTTGTTCGGGCTGGCGCTCACCGTGGTTGCGTCAGGGTGCAACGCCCAAATCATACAAGGCACCGGCATGGCGCTGGAGGTGGCGGCGCGGTTGAACGCGCTCTTGGGGCCGGTCGGACGATGGGCGTTTCTCATTGGCTTTTGGTGCGCGGTGTTCAGCGCGATGCTCGCGATCTGGCAGGGCGTGCCGTATCTGTTCGCCGACTTCGTGGCGCAACGCGCCCGTCTTGCGGATGCCGTCAAAGCGGACCTGAAAACCACCCGCGCCTATCGCGGCTACCTGTTGTTTCTCGCCGGGCCGCCGCTGGTGTTGTTGTTTACGGGCAGGCCGGTGGCGATGGTGGTGCTCTTTACGGTCATCGGCGCGTTCTTCATGCCGTTCCTGGCGGCGGTGCTGTTGTACCTGAACAATCGCCGGGACTGGATCGGTTCGTTGCGCAACAATATCATCCGCAACCTCGCGCTCGTGGTCGCGCTGGCGCTGTTCGGCTGGATCGCCATCACGGAACTCGTCAACATATTCTCCAAATGAAACCCAACCGGTTCCATGTTCTGTTGGCCGCGACCTTTGTAGCCACTGGTTGCGCCGGCGTGCGCGTGAGTTCTCCGCCGCCCACCGTCACCGCGAAGGCATGGGCAGTTGCTGACGGACGAACAGGGCGCTTGCTCGGCGGGTTCAATGCTGACGAGCCGCGCAAGTCGGCCAGCACGACGAAAATGATGTGCGCCTACGTTGTCTTGCAGCTTGCCGAAAAGAATCCGACCGTGCTGGATGAAACCGTGACGTTTTCCAAGCTGGCTGATTCGGCGCCCGGTTCGACCACCGGCATCACGGCGGGCGAAAGCGTGTCCGTGCGTGATTGCCTCTATGGGTTGCTGCTGCCGTCGGGCAACGACGCCGGCACGGCGTTGGCGGAGCATTTCAACTCTCGTTGTGCGCCGCCCGACAACGCCATGCGTGCCGCCGGCCTGGCCACGAAGAACCTGGCCACACGGGCCAACTTCGTTGCGGAGATGAATCGCACCGCGCGCCGGTTCGGTCTCACGCGGACCGTGTACCGATCGCCCTACGGCGACGGCGGCACCAGCGCCGACCGCACAACGACAGCGCACGACCTCGCGCGGCTGGCATGGCATGCGATGCGGTTGCCGTCTTTCCGCTCGTATGTCAGCACGAAACAACACGAGTGCCGTGTCCGTCAGACGGAGGGAACATTCCGCACAGTAACGTGGGACAACACCTGCCGTCTGCTCGGCGTGGACGGCTGCGACGGCATCAAAACCGGGTTCACTCCTTCCGCCGGTTGTTGTCTTGTCGCAAGCAAGCGTCGCGAAAAAAGCCACCTGATTTCCGTGGTGCTCGGATGCAAAACCAAGGACGACCGCGATGCGGATACGCGGGCGTTGTTCGAGTGGGCGTGGCCGCAAATGATTCCCCGTCCGTAGCAAAGAATGGAAATCGCGGAAGGAATTGCGTAAGGTGCATCCAACAAAGGATAGTTACGATGAATCTCTTCCGTAAAACCGCGTTCATCTTGCTGGCGACTGCCACCGTCGCCGTTGCGGCGGCGAAACGACCGGCGGAACAAAAGCTTCCGCGCCTGGATAACTTGCAGTTGTTCAACCTCTGGGACAAACAACCGGATGACGTGATGCAGTTGTTCGAGGCCTGCCAGAATGCGTTGAAGGCCAATCGCACGGCCACGTTCGCCGATGTGGCTGGCGATGCTGCCGTCCAGCGTCTCTGCGCCGAGAAACAGATCAAACATCTCGGCGGCCCGATGCTCGGCGACATCACTGCCACGAGCGCCAAAGTCTGGCTGCGCACGTGCCGTCCGTCGAGCGTCGAGGTGCGCGTCACGGTGGACGGGCGCGAAAAGAAGTTCGGCCCGGTGAAAAGCGCCACGGGAACCGACCTCAGCGCCATCGTGCCCGTCACCGGCCTGAAACCGGCCACGCGCCATCCGTACCGCGTGCTCGTTGACGGCGCGGAAATTCCGATTCCCGCTCATGCGGCGATGACGACACCGGCGGCGGACACGGTTCGCATCGCGTTCGGAACGTGTTCGCATCGGTTCGGGCTGGGCAACAAGAAACAGGCCGAGACGATTCGCCGCCGGAACCCGGCGGCGTTGCTCCTGGGCGGCGACGCCGCCGTGCAAGACCGGAACAATCACCTGGGAATGCACCGCGCGGACTTTGTGTTGCGCGATTTTTATCCGGCGTGGCAGGGGCTGGTGGCGGCGGTTCCCGTCTATGCGATCTGGGATGACCACGATTACTTCGACAACGACAAATGGGGGATTCCTCCGGGCTACACGGCGGAAGATCGCGCTGGTGTGTGGAGCGTTTTCCGCAGCGCTTGGTGCAATCCTTCGTACGGTTTCGGCGAGAAAGGAGGAGGCGTCTTCTTTCGGACGCGGATCGGGCCGTGCGATGTCATCATGACCGATGGCCGGTATTTCCGGGAGAAAGGCAACTTCCTCGGCACCGAGCAGATGAAATGGCTCGAAACCCAACTGCTCGACTGCCAGGGGCCGTTCATCATTCTCGCGTCCAGCACGATGTGGAGCGATTATGTGTCCAACGGCAAAGACTCGTGGGGAGTGTATGACCGGGAGGGACGCGAGCGCATCTTCAATCTGATCGAGAAGAACCGCATCGGCGGCGTCCTGCTGATCTCCGGCGACCGGCACGGCGCACGCGGGTTCCGGATACCGCGGCCGTCGGGATTCAACTTCTACGAGTTCGAGCCGGCCAGTCTCGGCGGCATCACGTGGGGTCCGCCGGCGATGGCGCCAAACAGCGAACACCAACTGTTCGGCCATCTCGGCTACGCCTTCGGCGAGTTCACCATCAACGCCGCCGTCGCCGACCCGACCGTGACGTTCCGCCTCATCAGCGAAACTGGCACAATCATCCACGAGAAAACGCTGACCCGCAGTCAATTGACACCCCAATGAAAAACAAAATCATCATCCTATTCGTTGCCGTTGCACTGGCCAATCTCGCATGGGCCGCATCGCCCAAGCCAAACATCCTCTGGATCATCATGGACGATGTGGGTGTCGAGTTCCCTTGTTACGGCGAAAAGGCGATCCAGACGCCGAACGTGGACCGGCTGGCGCGGGAAGGAACGCTGTTCACGCGCGCCATCATCACCGCGCCGGTCTGTTCGCCGTCCCGGTCGGCCATGATCACCGGCATGTACCAGACAAGCATCGGCGCCCACCAGCATCGCAGCGGGCGCGGCACGGAGAAGATTCATCTGCCGCCCGGCATCGAGCCGGCGCCGGCGCTGTTTCAACGGGCCGGGTATTACACTTGTAATGTGCCCTACGACAGGAAAGGCAAAGGCATCGGCAAGACGGACTACAACTTCGAGTGGGACGAAAACATCTACGACGGCAACGATTGGGCGGGACGCAAGCCCGGTCAGCCGTTTTTCGCGCAGATACAACTGCTCGGCGGCAAACTGCGTGAGAGCAACTGGCTGACGGACATCGCGCCGAAGGCGCTCGGCGCGCTGACGCCGCCGGAGCGGGTCACGCTGCCGCCGTATTATCCGCGCGACCCGGTGTTACTGGAGGATTGGGCGCACTATCTCGACTGCCTCCGGTATTGCGACCTGCAAGTGGGAGACATTCTCAAGCGGCTGGAGGACGAAGGCGTTTTGGAACAGACGCTCATCATCTTCATGGGCGACCACGGCATCAGTCATGCCCGCGAAAAACAATTTCTGTACGATGGCGGCATCCGCATCCCGTTCATCGTGCGCGGTCCCGGCATCGCGCGCGGCGCGGTGCGGAACGATTTGATCGAGCACATTGACATGGCCGCCACCTCGCTCGCATGGGCCGGCATTGCGATACCTGACCGGATGCAGGCGCGCGACATCTTTGGGAAGAATTACCGGAAACGCGATGCGGCGTTCGCGGCGCGCGACCGTTGTGATGAAACGGTGGAACGTATCCGTTGCGTCCGCACCGACCGGTTCAAGTACATCCGCAACTTCCATCCGCAACGTCCCCTGCTCCAGCCCAACGCCTACAAGGACGGCAAGCCGATCATCCAACGCCTTCGCGAACTGCACGCGCAAGGCAAGCTCAGCCCGATGCAGGAACAGGTTTTATTTTCCCCGACTCGTCCTGTTGAGGAGCTTTACGATTTGCAGGCCGACCCGTTTGAAACAAAGAACCTCGCCGCCGACTCGAAACACCGGCGCACCCTCGAAATGCTCCGCGCGCGGATGGATCGCTGGATGCGCGAGACCGGCGACCACGGTCCCGAATCGGAACGGATGTACGACAGCGACATGGCCGTTTATTTGCAGGCCATGCGGAAGCGTCCTGAACGCCACCGAATCATCGAGGAAAACATCCGCCAGATGAAACAATGGGCGAAGGAAGGCAAGTAGCAACACGCATCGCAATAGAGAAGGAGACCTGCAACATGAAACAACATCGCATCATCTTGATCGCAGGGTGCCTGGCCGCCATCGCAATCGGAACAGCGGCTGAGCCGCCTCGGTCATCTGTGAAGGACGACCGTATGAAGATGTTTCTTCAGAGGTTTCCGCAGGCTGACACGAACAAGGACGGCGTCCTCACGACGGAAGAGGAGCAGGCATTTCGTTCCAAGTTCGAGGAATCACGAAGACAGAAGCAGCAACAGCAGCGGCGCGCTGAACAGAACCGTCCTAAACCCACGCGCGCCGATGTCAAGTACGGGCTGCACGAGCGGAATTTGTTGGATCTCTGGTTGCCTGACGGGGCCTCCTCGAAAACGCCGCTTCCCGTCTTCGTTTACTTTCACGGAGGAGGATTTGTCGGGGGCGACAAGAACCTTTTTGATCCGACGGGCTACTTGAAATTAGGGTACGCCGTTGTCGCCGCGAATTACCGTTTCGTGAATGGCAAGGATGTGCTGACGCCGGTGCCGATGCAGGACTGCGCGCGTGCGATTCAGTTCCTTCGTTACCGCGCGAGAGAGTTTGGAATCAATCCCAACAAGATCGCGGTTGGGGGCGGCTCGGCGGGGGCGGTCATTACGATGTGGATTGCGTACAAGGACGACATGGCGGATCCCCGGAGCGATGACCCGGTGCGCCGACAATCAACGCGCGTCACGTGCATCGTCCCGACAGCCGGCCCCACGAACCTGGATCCGGACTGGATCCGGAAAAACCTCGGCGGGCCGCCGGAGATCCATTCCAGCTTGAGCTTGTTCTACGGCGTCCATGATGGCGACTATAACAAGCCGGAAGTGAAGAAACTGATTGCGGAGTCCTCGGTCATTAACCATGTCACCGCTGATGATCCGCCGACGTTGCTGATCTATTCGGGGACACTGGACAACCTGCCGTTGCCGCGCGATGCCTCGCAAGGGCTTCTCATTCATCATCCGCACTTTGGCAAGGTGCTGAAGGACAAGCTGGATGCCGTCCGCGTCGAGAGCCGGTTCCATCACGAAGGCGCGCGCCCGTTGCCCGACGATCTTGCGGAATTTCTGGCAAAACATCTACGGGGAAAACCTTGATGCTGTTTGACCGCGCGTATCAGGTGATCTCAGCGTTTCGTCTTCGTTCGGGAATTGACCGACAACGACACACTCTTCCCTGAAACTCCTTCACGAACCTTGACGCGCTGTCCTCCATGAACCGGTGCGATGGGCAAAGTGAGGGTGCCATCACGCGTCGTATGCCAGCCGGTGAACTCGCCAACGTGCCCGGATGGAGTACTGACTTCCACAAACACGGGGAACGCAGCGGGCAGAATGTTCCCTTGTTCATCATGCACACTGACCCGAATCGGCAAAGAGCCTGACGTCGTTGTCGGTTCGGCGTGGAGCTTCAGAGGTCCGACCGGCTGATCCAGCAAGAGCAGGACAGTGCCTTCGCCGGGAGCAAAGTCGAGATCAATTACGGCGCAGTTCTGTTCGTTGCGGAACGGGATTGCTTTGCCCCTGCGCAAGTCGTAAACCGCGCCGGTGTTTCCTTGAATGTGAACGGTAGCTTGCAGGGGAAGGCCGTCTTCCAGGACCAGACCGTATCGTCCTTGTGTGTTGCCGCTGCGCCGGGCGTCGTTGACGAGAAACAGGTAACGACCTGCGCCGGAGAGGCGCAGCCGAGCGACCAAGTCGGGATTGGAAACGGCAATCGGAAAACGGACGCGCGGTTCGAGTTGCTCCCGGAGTTCTTTTCCCTTGCGAATCACGGTCTCTTTCCGCTTTGCGGCTTTTTCGCTGATTGGCTCGGTCTTCCAGAGGATGTTGGGCTGGATGCCGGGTGCGAGATGTTCGTCCGCGACAACGATGCCTCCGCGTTTCTGGAAGGCGAGAATCTTTTCCGCCACGCCCGCTGAAAGGACATCGCAATGAACGAGCACAATGGCATCGAGTTCCACCAAGCCGCCGGCGAGCACGATGTCGTCGTAGAGGATGCGCGGCTGGATGCTATTGTACAGAAGCGCCATGTAAGCGTCGTCCTGCCAGTTTCGGAACGGCCAGCCATACGAGCCGCGACCGGCAAACATCTCGGCGGTAAAACTTTGCAGGAAACCGACGCGAGGCGGCGGGTCTTCAAGAACGGCGAAGGTTGAGCCGAGCGGTTTCAGAATTGTGGTCAACAAATCACGAAGCCGTCCCGGTGTGGATTTGTCTCCGGCAGCGGGAACTGTACAGTCCTCCGGCATGATGTTGCGCAGGCCGTTGTAGGCGATGTGATCGAGAGGGCGGCTCACCTTGCTCCAGAATGCGATCTCCAATTGCTCTGGCGTGATCGTAAAATAACTGTCCGACAAGTCGAGGGATGCGTCGGCTGCTTCGGCGGCCATCCCCTTTGGCGTGACGTAGGATCGTTTGGTGAAAAGCTGCGTCATCATGATGGTCCGCTGTTTCCGGTTGCCATCGTGAGCCATGGCCAGCAATTCATCGGCGCATTTCCCGATGCGTGTCGGGTCAGGATGGATGTAACCCCAGTGAAAGAGCGCATCCACGTCGCCGTTGGCTCCGGGCAGCGACGGCACGCGCAGCGCCGGCGCGACGTAGCTGGTCACGTCCTCCCGGCCCGAAGTTCTGACCGCGCGATGCGCCGCATTGTAAATGCACGGCCAACCGTCGCCTTCACGCCAGAGCCAGCGATAGAAAGCGAGAATCGGATGTTGGTCGACGACGATGCGAGTTTCTGGAAAACCGGCCAGCGCGCGATAATCAACGCCGGTTTTTTGCAGAATCGCTTCCGGGATGTCCAGGCCGGACGCCTTGCGCCACGCCTGACGGGTCACTGGATCGAAACTGACTTCGCCATGCGGGCGTTTTTCCGGAGCGATATTCAGATATTTCCAGACACGGAACGGAGCCAATCGCCCGACCGTTTCGGCCACCCGTGCCGCAAAACTCTCCTGCGCTTCCGGGGCAAGAGCCACGAAGCGTGACTTGCCCTTTCCCCGTCGCGGCGTGCCGTCGCGGTTCATTTCGGGAAAACGTTTTCCCAACGAGGAAGCCGGCGACGCGCGCGCAATGGCGTCGAGGGCATCGCGCTCCGCTTCGTTGCCATCCTGATAGGCGGAGGCATCGAATCCCATTGCCCGCATCCGTTCGCCTGTTCCCTGCCACGATAACGCCGTCACGCTGGGACCGATGGACTGGATGCGGCGCGGTTCTGCAGGTGTGCGCTGCTCGACGGAAACGACGACCGTGGAAAACGTCGCCACGGCGAGAATGATAAGCGGATGCAACTTCACGATAAGGGTTCCTTGAGGCTTTGTACGCTGCGCGCCGCGAAAAGCAAGCATGAGTAACTTCGCCCTTGTTCGCCGGCTGTGTCAGTTTACAATGAAAAGCATGATCACCTTGAAATCAGCGCTTGCGTGGTTTGTCCTGTCAGCAGTTTTCTGTTTAACTGCCGCCGACGCCGGTGATGCCCGGCGCGGACCGTTTTTGGGAAACGGTTTTCACAACGGATGGGTTGACCAACACAGCGTCGTGCTCTGGACACGGTTGACGAAGACGATGGAGATGAACCGGAACGGGAAACAGTTCGTTGATCCCGGCGAAAAAGTGAACAAACAGTTCATGCAGGGAAAAACAACAACGCAACTGATCCCTGACCAGATTCCCGCGGGGTTCAGGCTGGAAGACATGGAAGGCGCTTGTCCGGGCATGGAGGGCGAAGCGCGCCTGACATATTACCCCAAGGGAGAGGAGAAAAAGAAAATCCAGACCGGCTGGACACCAGTCAGCGCGTCGAAAGACTTCACCGCACAATGGAAGCTGAAAAACCTGCGCGCCGGCACGGACTACGAGGCTGTGGTGGAAGCGCGCCCGAACGCCGGTGCGCAACCCAGCGACTGTGTCAAAGGGCGCTTCAATACCGCGCCGGCCGCAGATGCCGTGCGTGACATCCGATTCGTGGTTGTCACCTGCCACGAGTATCCGTTGCGCGATGCCGGGGCCAACGGACACGAAATCTACGACACCATGCTGAAGATGAAGCCGGATTTCTTCGTTCACACCGGCGACGTGGAGTACTACGACAAACCGCATCCGTACGCCTGGACCGAAGAGCTGATGCGTTTCAAGTGGAACCGGCTGTTCGCGCTGCCGTACCAGCGCAGTTTCCTCGCCAACGTCACGACCTATTTCATGAAGGACGACCACGACACGCTCAAGGACGACTGTTGGCCGGGCCAGACCTACGGCGCCGTGACGTTCGAGCGTGGCGCGGAGATTTTCGACAAGGAACAATTCCCCAGCAACGACAAGCCGTACAAGACCATCCGCTGGGGCAAAGACCTGCAAATCTGGATCGTCGAAACGCGAAACTATCGCAGCCCCAACACGATGCCCGATGGCCCGGAGAAAACGATTTGGGGCAAGGAACAAAAACAGTGGTTCTTTGACTCGGTCGCTCGGTCCGATGCGACGTTCAAGGTGCTCATCAGCCCCAATCCGCTTCTGGGTCCCGACCGCAAGAATAAACGCGACAACCACGCCAACGACAACTTCCGGTTCGAGGGTGATGAACTGCGCGCGTTCATCAATCGGCACAAGATGTTTATCACCAATGGCGACCGCCACTGGCAATACGTGACGCACCGGCCGGGCACTGATCTCTGGGAATTTGGGTGCGGTCCCGGTTCCGATGTTCACGCCGGCGGCTGGCCGCCGGACGACAAGCGCCCCGAACACCGGTTTCTCCGTGTCAAAGGCGGATTTCTCAGCGTCGAAGTGAGTCGTCGCGCCGGTGCTCCGTCCATTCGCTTTCGTCATCACGATGTCTTCGGCACCGTGATGCATGATGAGGTTTTCCCCGCAAAATGAATCGCATCATCGCAATCTTCATCGGCCTACTGACGGTCTTTGCCGTCGCACCGCGTCTCATGGGGGCATCGAAATCATCCAAGCCGAACATTGTCCTGATTCTCACTGATGACCAAGGGATCGGCGATGTTGGGATTCACGGGAATGACAAAATCCAGACGCCGGTCCTCGACCGGTTCGCGCGCGAAGGCATTCAACTGACGCGGTTCTACGTCAGCCCGGTCTGCGCGCCCACCCGCGCGGCGTTGTTGACCGGTCGTTATCCGTATCGCACTGGCATCATCCACACCTCGCGCGGCGGCGCGAAAATGCACGGTGACGAAGTAACCGTTGCCGAGTTGCTTCGCGGGGGCGGGTATCGCACCGGCATCTTCGGCAAATGGCATCTGGGCGAAAACTATCCCATGCGCCCACAGGACCAAGGGTTCGACGAAACGCTCATTCACACCTCCGGCGGAATCGGTCAGCCGCCCGATGAGGACAACAGTTATTCCGACCCGCGCCTGTGGAAGAACGGCAAGCACGTCCAGACACGCGGCTATTGCACCGACGTTTTCTTCGATGCCGCGCTGGAGTTTGCCGGTGCTGACCGCAAACGCCCGTTCTTCATTTATCTGCCGACCAACGTTCCGCATACGCCGTTGGAAGTGCCCGATGCGTGGGTGGAGCCTTTCCGCCGGCTGGGTCTCGACGACACGACGGCGCGGATTTACGCGATGTTGAAAAATCTCGACGACAACATCGCCCGGTTGTTGAAGCGCCTCGATGAACTGAAACTGCGCGACAACACACTGTTTATGTTTTTGACCGACAACGGCGCGCAACAGAACCGGTTCAACGCCGGTCTGCGCGACCGCAAAGCGGCAGTCTATGAAGGGGGCGTCCGCGTGCCGTGTTTCGCGCAATGGCCGTCGCAACTCCGGGGCGGCCGCTCGATTGACCGGATCGCGGCGCACATTGACGTGTTGCCGACGCTGCTCGACGCCACCGGCGTGCGGTTGCCGGCGGGCATCACGATTGACGGCACGAGTCTGCTGCCGTTGCTGCGCGGGGATGTTGAACCTGCGGCTTGGCCTGAGCGGACATTGTTCATCCAATGTCACCGGGGACTGACTCCCAAGCTGTTCCAAAATGCTGCCGCCATTCAGCAACGATACAAACTGGTCATGTCTCCCGGCACGTTCAACCGGGAGGATTTCGAGCCGTCGCCGTCGCAACCCGTGGTGGAACTGTACGATATGGAGACCGATTCCGGCGAACAACGCGATCTGGCCGGGCAGCATCCGAACATTGTCAGGAAATTGCGCGGCGAATACGAAGCGTGGTTTGCTGATGTGTGGCGTTCGCGACGGTTCACGCCGGGAATCATCCACGCCGGCAACGACGCGGAAAATCCGGTCCGGTTGTGCCGCTATCAGGATGCCACGTGGAAGTTCAGCCAGCCGCATGGTTGGGTGGTCAACATCGAACGTTCCGGGCGCTATGAAATCGCGCTCCGGCGCAAGGAGGCGACCGGCCCCGGCCGGATCGTGGTCAGTTGGCAAGGTCGCGCCCTCAGCCAGCCGGTGGCCGCTGGGGAAAATCGGGCGGTATTCACGCTGGCCGCTGCGCAGGGCACACTCGATGTTGTCTTCGCCCCGGATGAACATCTTCCGCCAACGCCCGCCAACAAGAATCTCGAAGGCGATCTGGACGTGCGGTATCTCGGCCCTTCCGCGACATCTCCTGAGCCGACCGGGAAAAAGAAAAGACGGTGATTGCCATGAAACGATGTGCCCTCATCCTGACGTTGTGCTGGATCTGCGTTGCGGCTGCACAGACGGAACCGGGCAATCTTCATGATTCGTCGCTTTTTCCTGCGGTGAAGATTTCAGTTCCACCGTCGCCACCATCCAACGGCTACTTGGTCGAGGTGCTCCAACGCGCCGGTTTCTTCTACGAACAACAACCGACTGGTGAAACAGGCCGCTCGCGGGTGTTGGTGCTCGCCGGCGAACATAAACTCAACAGCGGCCAGCGCAAGAAACTGGCTGCCTTCGTGGAAAACGGCGGCGCGCTGGTTTCGCTGGGCGGGTTGCACGGAATGCCGGAGTTGTTCGGCGTGGAATCAGTGCCAACCGGCATCGAACGGGGATTCGGTTCCAGCGGCGTGCAGCAACTCGGCGAAGGTTATCTCGATGTGCGGCAGGCGCGGCACCCGGTGTTCGCCGGGCTGAAAAGCTCGTTGCATTTCTTCGGCGGCCTTGCCGTGCGCGCAACAGATGGCCAGGCCTTCGGAAATGTCCAAGACCGTCACAAACGATCCAGGAAACTGCCGGTGTTGGTGGAACGACGCGTTGGCCGCGGGATGGCGCTGTTGATTGCGCCCGACCTGCTCAACAGCATCGTTCATATCCAGCAGGGGATCGCCGTGCTGCGCGATGGCACGCCGGCGTTCGACGGAACGATGCCGATCAATGACGGCGCGTTGAAGACCGATGACGGTCAGGTGCTCGACTGCGATTTTGATCGCGTAACGCCGGGCAAGGGCGAGGCGCCGATCTTTCTGTACCCCGTGGCGGATGAGTTGCGGTTGATCATCGTGCGCGCGATCCAACACGCCGCACAGGCCGTGGACCAACCGCTCGCGCAGATTGCGCCGTGGCCGCGCGCGTTGCCCGCCGTGGGATGCATCAGTCACGACAGCGACGGCAACAAACCGGAGCAAGGCTTGGCGTTGTTGGAACAAGTGAAAAAGGCCCGTGTCCGGACAACGTGGTGCATCATGTTCCCGTGCGCGTACCCGCGTTCGCTCTACGATGCGGTGCGCGCTGCGGACTGCGAGGTCGCATTGCATTACGACGCGATGAAGAGCAGCGCGGATCATCAGTGGGGATTCGAGCAATTCATTAAACAACTTCGCGGCTTATCCGAAAATAGCGGAGTCAAGGATCTTATCTCGAACAAGAACCATTACACGCGTTGGGAAGGGCGTCTGGATTTCTTCCGCTGGTGCGAAAAGGCCGGGTTGAAGGCCGACGGCACGATGGGGCCGAGCAAGCGCGGCGGTTGCGGATTCCCGCGTGGCACCTGCCAGCCGTGGCGTCCGCTGGACGATGAAGTGACGCCGCCGCGCTTTCTGGACGTTTACGAAATCCCACTGATCACGCAAGACCTCAACATCCATTTGCCGGCGAAACACGCTCCCACGTTGCTGGATCAGGCCGTTGCGTACGGCGGCGTGGCGCATTTCCTCTTTCACCCGGCGCACATTGGAAAACCCGGCATGGCCGACGCTTTCCAGACGTTGATCAAGGAAGGCCGCAACCGTGGCATGGAATGGTGGACACACGCCGAGGTGTGGCGTTGGGAAATGGCACGTCGTGACGTGCGTCTTGCGGGCGCGACGCCCGACGGCGCCAGACTTCGCCTGAAACTGTCGGTCGGACAACCGGTCAAGGACGCCACATTGATCGTGCGCGAACCGGACGGCACCATTCGGCGGGTGACGCGCGACCTGCCGCAAGGCGAATCGGTGGAATTCAGTTTCTAACACAACGAGGTGATTTCAATGTTCCGTCAATACGCAATCGTGTTTTTGGCAGTCTGTTCCTTCGTCGCGCAAGCGTCCGAACGGCAGCAATTCCAGGCGCAAGAATTGATCGCCGCCAAGCCGGGTGGTTGGATCTTCAAGCCGGGGGAGACGCCGCGAATCATTTGGCGCGACGCCGATGAAGTCCGAAGGCTTGGCTTCAATGGCGAACTCCGTGTCCGCTGGTTTGACGCCAACTTGAAGGAAAACGCTGCGCCCAATCAACCCGGACGTTGGCTGGCGTGGATCGAAGGGGCTGCGCCCAACGGGACGCCGTTTCGCCGGGCGTTGACCTTCTACGGACTGCCGAACAATTTCATGGGCGGCTATGTTCCGGACCTCACGGCGTCCTTGCCGCATTTTCCCGGCACGAACGCACCACCGGTCGTGCGAGAGCATCAAGCCGAACTCATACGAATGGCAACAGATGTCATGCAGCGCGCGGTTTTGGAGAGTGAGAAGGGCGCCATCCTGATCGCCGGGCTGACGGAGGCCAAACCGCTGGGACGCCCAGCGCGGTTTATCGAGTCGTGCGCGGTGATGAACGACGATTATCACTTGGCGTTGAAACTCAAAATGCAGGGATTGGAGAAACAGATTCGTCCGCTGCAACCGCCGCGCCGCCGCGATCCGCCGGCCGCGGCTCTCCGCAGCGGCTCGCTGCGCGAGGCGGGCATGAGCGACGATGCCAAGGCGAAGATTGACGGCGTCTGCCGTGAGTGGGCGAAAGACACCGGTGAACCGTTCGTGATATTGGTTGCGCGGAACGGCGTCATCGTTTCCCACGAAGCGTTCGGCGAGGACGCGGCTGGCAAGCCCGTCACGCGCGATTATCGTTGCTGGGTCGCCTCCATTACGAAGACGATCACCGGCATCCTGTTCAGCCGGTTTCTGGATCAAGGATTGGTTGGCTTGGACGATTCGTTGTCAGTCGTGTTCCCCGATTATCCGAAGAACAATCCGCGCGTGCCCACGTTCCGCCAGTGTTTCAACCACACCAGCGGCCTGGGCGGTCACGGCGATTTCGGCGGGATGCGCAATCCGCACTTCGAGAACGTCATCCTCAACGCGATTGACGTGAACGAGCCGGGCGCCAAGTACGCCTACAGCGGCGCGGGATTCGAACTCGCCATCAAGGCCATGGAAATTCTTGCGGGCAAGAGCGCCGTCCGGCTTTACGATGAATATCTCTTTCAACCGCTCGGTTTCGGCGACGTGCCGATTGGCAACGCCAGCTCCGACGGCGAGTTTACCGCGATGGAACTCGGCGTCCTGGCGCAATGGGTCGCCAATCGAGGCAGTTATGCTGAGTGGGAGTTCATTGCGCCGGAGACGTTCGAGAAACTGATGCCGGAACCAGTGCGCGTCGCGGACCGCGGGTACACCGAGGACGAAGGAATCGGCATCCATTGGGTCCATCACCTCAAGCCGGGCGCGAAACGAGGCGCCAAGCGACCCGAAGATCTGTTGTTCAGTCCGCGCACACTCGGGCACGGTTCCTTTTCCGGTTGCATGTTCGTGGTGGATCTCGACCAGCAACTCGTCATCACGCAGGTTCGCAAGCAAAGCGCCTTGCGCAGCGGCGAGTGGTCAGCGCGTTTCCTCCAAACCATCGCCGCCGCGACAAAACCGTAGATCGAGTGCTCCGTCAAACTTGAAGGGAAGGGTGTGTTTGTAGTAACGCACGCAGCCCCGTGTCGTTTCGGGGCGGAGTGCGGACCGTTTGGACGGGCCGATCTCTACAACGCCACTCCGCTTCGCTGCGTGGCTCACTACGAACTATCCTTTGAATATGCTTTGACCGCAGCGCCAGAATCTTTACGACGATTAGCCGATGGCCGCTCATCCGCCGTGTTCGCGGACGTGGCGGGAGAGGACGGCCCAGGCTTTCTGGAGCGCCTTGGCGCGGTGGCTGATGCGGTTTTTCACATCGGGCGACAATTCGCCGAAGGTCTTCACTTGCCCGTCGGGAATGAAGAGCGGATCGTAGCCGAACCCGCCGCCGCCGCGTTCGTCCTCGATGATGAGGCCGTTGCAAATTCCCTCAACGGCGTCCACCAGGCCGTTCTCATCGGCAATCGCCACGACACAACGAAAAGCGGCTGTCCGCTTTTCCAGTTGCACCCCGCGCAAGGCAGCCAGGAGTTTCTTGTTGTTCTCGTGGTAGCTGGCCTTCTCGCTGGCGTAGCGGGCGCTGCGGACGCCGGGTTCGCCGTTGAGCGCGTCCACTTCAAGGCCGGTGTCGTCGGCCAGCGTCAACATCTTCGCCGCCTTCGCGGTTTCGACGGCTTTCTTGATGGCGTTGTCGCGCACCGTGGGCGCGTCCTCGACGACCTCCTTCAGCCCTTTGCGGTCGGCAAGGGAAACGACTTCGAGATCGAGATCGGCGAGGATGGCGGCGATCTCCTTGAGCTTGTCACGGTTGCGGGTGGCGATCAGTAATTGCATGGCGGCGGATTATATTTGCCGCCGCCGAAATGAAAAGCCTATAGTGTCCCCGCTTTGCCCAACCAATTGCACATTCTCTACGCGGTTTCCCTGCTCATGGACATGAGCGTTGCGGGGCTGATGTTTGCCATCAGCCGTCGCGCGGCCGAACTCGGCGCGAGCGCGGGGGCGCTCGGCCTGCTCGGCGCCACGTGGCCGCTGCCGTACATCATCGCCTCGCTGACATCGGGGCGGCTTTCGGACACAATGGGGCGCCGCAACATTGCCGTCATCGGGTCTGTGGTGGCCTGCATCATCACGTTTGCGTGCGCGCGCACCACGAGCATTCCGTTGCTGATCGGCCTGACTGCGGTGTTCGGACTCGGCATTGGATTTTTCTGGCCGCCGGTCATCGCGTGGATCAGCGACGGGCCGCGCGGGGCGGCGCTGCACAAGCGATTGACGCAGTTTGGCGTGGCGTGGAACATGGGGTTGCTCTTGGGCTTCGCGCTCACCGGCTGGGTGTTCCGTCACTGGCCGCAACTGGCGTTCGACATTCCCGCGCTTAGTTTGGTGGTGATCATCGTCCTGCTCTTGTTGCCGGCCCGGCCGCATCACACCAGGGAGGAAAACACATTTGATTTGCCGTCCGTGCCGGCGGGGCGCGGTTTTCGGAAGACAGCGTGGCTGGCCAACTTCGGCGTCCGCCTCGCCAACGCCGGGGTGGCCGCGTTGTTTCCGCAACTGGCTTGGCGTCTCGGAATCGGCGCCGACGCGCACGGCGGACTGCTGGCCCTCATCAATTTCACCGCGATGTTGATGATCGCGGCGATGCAGGTGTTGACGTTCTGGCATACGCGCCTTTGGCCGCTCTGGGTGGCGCAAGCGCTTTGCGCGCTCGCCGCGGTCGTCATCGGCCTGAGCAGCAATATGGGGCTTTTCCTGGCGGCGTTCGCCGTGATCGGCGTGGTGGCAGGATACTCGTACCAAGCCAGCATCTTTTTCACGTTGCAGGAAATGACGGAGAAAGGCAAAGGCAGCGGCTTGCACGAGGCGTTCCTCGCCGGCGGTCTCCTGACCGGGCCGCTGCTGGCCGGCTGGGCCGGCAACGCCTTCGGGGTGCGCGCGCCGTACTTCGTCAGCGCGGCGGCGTTGTTCGTCGTCGTGGCCGCGCAGGTTGCAGTTGTGATTTGGCGGCGACGAGAGTATCTTTCGCCCCGACAGGAAACGACACCATGAACACACCCGACATGAATGAACGAGTGACCCGACGCAATTTGCTTCGCAATCTGGGCTTGGGCGTCGCCGCTTTCACGGCGCGTCCGCTCAACCGCGTCATGGCAGCCGCCGGCGAACCGCTCCACCAGCCGCCCACCGAATTCACCTTGCCGCCGCTGCCGTACGCGGACAACGCGCTGGAGCCGCACCTCGACGCCCGCACGATGGAAATCCATTACGGCAAACATCACCAAGCCTACGTCAACAGCCTCAATGCCGCCTTGAAAGGCCATGCCAATCTGCTCAGCAAACCCATCGAGCAACTCCTGAAGAATCTCAACGACGTGCCGGAAAAACTTCGCACTCCCGTCCGCAATTTCGGGGGCGGCCACTACAACCACGTGTTCTACTGGAATTGCATGAAAGCCAACGGCGGCGGCGAACCGGCCGGCGACCTCGCCAAGGCCATCAAGAAAAAGTTCGGCAGCGTCATTGCGTTCAAGCAACTGTTCAGCGCCACCGCCACCCGTCACTTTGGCAGCGGCTGGGGCTGGCTGGTGAAAAACCGCAAAGGCGACCTGGCTGTCGTCAGCACGCCGAACCAGGACTGCCCGCTCAGCCACGGACAGATTCCGTTGCTGACCGTGGATGTCTGGGAACACGCCTACTATCTCCACTACCAGAACCGGCGCAGCGATTTCGTGGCCGCGTGGTGGAACGTGGTCAATTGGGACGCCGTGGCCGCCGAGTTTGGCAGACAGTGAAGCCGCATCTTTTTCTCGCAGCACTGCTGCTGGCGGCGGTCGCGCACGCAGCCGACCCGATGCTGCTCTGGCCGAAAGGCGCGCCCGGCGAAACCGGCGAAATCAGCGCCGAGGGCGACACCACAAAACCCGATGGCCGCACGGTCGCCGGCAAACGGGTCACCCGCATCGGCAACGTCAGCCAACCGACCATCACCGTTTATGCGCCGCCCGCCGACAAAAACACCGGCACAGCCGTTCTCGTCTGTCCTGGCGGTGGTTACAACATCCTCGCTTATGACCTCGAAGGCACGGAAGTCTGTGAGTGGCTCAACTCCATCGGAGTCACCGGCGTGCTGCTCAAGTATCGCGTCCCCAGACGTCCCGGCGACGACAAACATTTGTTGCCGCTGGCCGATGCCCAGCGCGCAATGCGCCTGATCCGGTCCCGCGCGACGGAATGGAAGATCAACCCGCAGCGCATCGGCGTCCTCGGCTTCTCCGCCGGCGGGCATCTCACGGTCAACCTCAGCAACAACCATAACGAGAAAGTGTACGAACCGGTTGACGACGCCGACAAACTCAGTGCCCGTCCCGATTTTGCGTTGCCGATCTACCCGGCGTACCTCGTGGAAAAGAAGCAACCGGACAAACTCGCGCCTGATGTGACGGTCACGAGCCAGACGCCGCCAACGTTTTTGGTGCAGACGCAGGACGACAACATCCGAGTCGAGAATGCGATCTTGTACTATCTCGCCTTGAAGCAGGCGAAAGTCCCCGCCGAGATGCACATTTACCCAACCGGCGGGCACGGCTACGGATTGCGCCCGACGGACAGCGTTGTCACGACGTGGCCGAAACGCGCCGAAGACTGGATGCGCAGCCTCGGATGGCTGAGCCGTTAGCGAACGCGCTCCGGCTTCGCCGTCTCCCCTTCCATGTCGTACGGCAATTGCCAGACGCGCTCACCGGTGGAGTCGCAGAAGTACAGATGCGATTCGCTGAAGTTGTCCGGGTTGCCGTCGGCCCAGAACGCGAAGAACGGGTCGCGTGCGTTCACCGGGCGCCGAACGTAGTTGTGATTGCGCGGGCTGTTGCGCGTGACCTGCTTCGTAAGCGTCCATTTCACGCCTTGATTGGCGCTGGTCCAGAGACAAACCTCGCCGCCGCTGCCGTATGGCTGCGGACCCGGCAAGTGCGGGACGATGACGCTCCAGTTGTTGCCGCGAACCCAGATGCTCCCCAAGTCATAGTTGTGGTCGGTCTTGGTGATGGCGCTGGTTTCCCAGCGGCGGCCCGTCCAGCGCGTGAGGCGAAAGTCGCGGGGGTCGTTCTCCGGCCCCGGCGCGTAGCCGCGACTGGTCACATACAACAACAACGGATTGCCGGCCCGGTCGAAGTTGAGGTCGCACGTGTACATCAATGTGCCTCGCCCTTCGTAGTCAATGATCAGCGCGGGATTCTTGATCTCATTCAACGGAAGGGCGAGCGGTTTGCCTTCGACGGTTGTCCACGTCTTGCCGCCGTCCTCGGTCTGGACGTAGTAGAGGTTGGTGCGTTTGTCCACGCTGCCGCCGGGATGGTAGTTGAAGAAGGTGCCGACCTTTTTGCCGTGCGCGCCGCTGACCTGATAATGCCCGCCAAACCCGGCGAGTTTCTGGTCGTCACTCCACGTCCGGCCGTCGGCGCTGGTCTCCCAATAGAGTTCGCGGCCCTTGGTGTACTTGGTGAACAGGTGCAACCAGCCAAGCCCCGACAACGGCCACGGCTGCGGATAGGTCATCTCCTCCTCGGTGATGCGGTCGAACGCCGCGATGCTGTACGGTTCTTTGCTGCGATATTTGAAGCCGGGACGGTGCCGGCCGCGGCCGCTGACGAAAATCCAGACGTGACCATCCGGGCCAATGCTGATGCTGCCGTTGTCGTGCGGGTCGTCCACGCCTTGTTTGTCGTGGACGATCACGGGACGCGGCACAGTCCCGGTTTTGTGATCGTAGTAGGAAGCCATGATCAACAGACGACGATCCGCCTTCGCCGTTGTGCCTCCGTAGGTGAAGAATGTCTTGTTCACCTTCGGCGCATAGACGGCGAGCGGATTATGATTGGCGGTGTAGGTGCCGAGACCGCCGGAATACTTGTCGCCGTGCTGGGTGAACTGGCCGAGCGTGAACCAGATTCCGCGATAACCGCCAATCGTGCCTGAAAGTATGGGCCGTATCACTGCTTTGGGAGGGACATCCACATCAGCCTTTGGGGAACCCGACGGCAACTCTTCAATCGAATCGGCAAGGTAATACGCCTCGATCCGGACTGTGCCGCGCGAAGTTTCAAGCGCGACCTTCGACGGGCCGGCAGGTAACGGGAAATACCACAGCGTATCAACTTCGTGTTCCGCTTTCACCGGCGGCCATGTCTTCCGGAACACCACCTTGCCGTTGCACGTCACCGTCAACGTTCCGCCTATTGAGGAAACGTACCTGACCTTGAAGCCGAAGATTTTTTCCTTGTCAAAGCGCGTCTTGATCACCAACGGCGCGTGCAATTGCGATGACGGGCCGTAGAGACGTGTGCTCAGTCCCCTCGCTGCGATAATCGCCGCTTTCGCATCCAACGATGTCAGGTCCAATTCCCACGTTTCCGGTTGTTTGCCTGACTCTGACACGCAGGGCCGCAACAAGAGCAGCCCTTGATTCGCTTCCACCGCGCCAACGCAGCAACAGAACGACAAGAATATCAGGATTGAAAATCTCATGATTTCAGAACGCTCCCAAGAATAGCCATGGTTTCGCGCTGCCGCTGCTCGACGAACGCGCGCGCCTTCGCTGTTTTTTGTTTTGCGGCAACCGGATCCTTCGCCATCGCCAGCACCGTCGGCACAATGCGCGGGATTTCCTCCTCGACATCGAGATCGAACAACCAGTCGCCGAGACCGATGTCGCGCCACATGATGCCTTTGCTGGTCTGTTCCGCAAACCGGCACACAATCGCCGGAATGCCGTTGCCGATGCACATGATCGGCGAATGCATCTCCGACCCGAAGATCCCGGCGGACCGGACATACGTGCTGAGCGCCTCGTCGGTCAGCCAATATTTCTCGCGCCAGACCACTTTCTTTTTCACGTCGGCCGGCAACTTGTCGTAGAACATTTCCTTGCCGACCGCCATTTGCGTGGCGTCTTCGGGACAGAGCAACACCTTCAACGGCGTCTCGCGCACCACGGCAATGATCGCCGCGCGCAAGGGCGCGTGGTCGTGTTCCTTCATCGCCTCGTTGTGCGCGTGCTTCTTCTCGTCGAACGCCACGTTCTTCTTCACTTTCCAGTAAGGCGTGAACCGCAACCGGGAAAGACAACAAAGGAACTTGCCTTCCTCCAAGCCGTTCGCCTTGAGGAACGCCTTCGCCGGCGCTTCGTTCCGCAGGTCCACCGCAAACGCCCCATCGGGGCCGAACTCCATCACCGGACTGCGGACGCCATTGTCTTTCGCCAGCTTCATGGAGACCGAGTCACGGAAGAAAACGAACTTCGCCCCGCTCATCAGCTCGATGCTGTCGGGCGTGAAGTTGGTGACGGTGATACCGTAGATGCCGTAGGGTTTCCCCGTTTCCTTGCGCCATCGGGCCACGTCCTTCGCCGCGACCAGTGACGGTCCCGACCCGTGCAGCAGGAAATCGCACTCATCGAAAGCGGCCTTGACCGCTGCCGCACCCTGCACCAACGCCACCTTCGGGAACCGCTTCGCCAACATCTCCGCCACGCCGTTATCCACATTGCTCGGCCATAACCGCACCTCGACATCCGGCAAATACCGTTCCAGCAACGTCAACACCCCCGGCGTGTGGCCGATATCGCCGATGTTGACCGTCTGCCACGACGACCGCAACACCATCCGCCGCGGACGTTTCCCCGCGCCCCAAGCCGTCATCCAACCGCCGAGCGCTGCCGCAGCCGTTCCTTGAATGAAATGTCGTCGAGTAATCATTGTATTGTAACCACAGCCGCCATTTTGTGCGTGGTGCCGGGGGCGAGGGTGACGGCGTGTTGTTTGCAGTTGGCGGTCTCGATGCAGAGCATGTACGGCCATTCGTCGTCGCCGAAATCGGGCATCGCTTTCGCCTTCGCGATCCACGGGTTCCAGACCACGGTGGCGTCGGAGCCTTTCTTCTCGACGATCAATTTGCGTTTCAGCACGGGGTCATGCACGACGCAAGTGGCGCGGGTGTCGAGATAGACACGGTCGGTCTCACCGGTGAAACGGATCGGCTCGCTGCCCTCCCGTTTGCGGGCGAGGCCGGCGAGGTTGTCGAGGTACTCGGTGTTCTCCAAGCCGGTGACGGTGACCTCGCGGATGTCGCCGACGGCCAGGTAGGTGTGCAGGGCTGCCTCGAATTGTTCGGGTTGCGCGCCGGTGTTCCGCACTTCAAACGCCATTTTCAGCGCAGGACCGATTTCGACGTTGAACTTCGCTTCAAACGGGGGAAGCGCGAGGCTGAACAGCATCGAGTTGGCGGTCGTGCGTTCGATGACCCATTTGCGGAGACGGGCAAGGCCGTGCATGGGAGTCTTTGGCGCGGCGGGATCGCGACCGGGACCGAACCACGGGAAGCAAATTGGGACGCCGCCACGAATCGGTTTGTCAGGTTCAAACCAGCTCTTGGCGCTCATGAAGAGGACGGGTTTGTGTCCGCTCGGCTGGAAATGGGCGATGTGCGCGCCGTGCTGGTAGATGTTGGCTTCAGCTTCGGATGTCTGGATGATGATCGGTGTCATGGATTCATCGTAGCGAAACGGCGGGCACTTGCAAGCGTTCCCGTCACCTGCTATTTTCGGCGCCGATATGCCACGAAAGACAACAACCAAACGCGCGCCGCGCAAATCACAAAAGAAACAACCTGGACTGAAAGTGTTGATGATCGCGTCGGAGTGCACGCCGTTTGCAAAAACAGGCGGCCTCGGCGACATGGTCGCCGGATTGTCGAAGGCGCTGGAGAACGCGGGACACGACGTGCGGATTTGCATCCCGCTGTACGCGTCGGTGGATCGCGCACGGTGGAATCTGAAGTTCGAGAAGAACGCCTGCGTCCACATGGGAGGCGGCGAGGAGCATTGGGTCGGCGTCCATGCCGGCGCGCTTGATGGCGGCGTGAAAGTCTGGTTCGTCGAGTACCAGCGTTTTTTCGGGCGGCGCGGGATTTACGATGAGGACAACCGCGAGTACGACGACAACGCGTTTCGTTTCGGGTTGCTCTCGAAGGCGGCGATGCAGATTTGCAAGGACAACGGCTGGATTCCCGACGTGATTCACGTCCACGACTGGCCGTCGGCGGTCACGGCGGCGTTGTTGAAGACGTGGGACCGGATCCTTTCGCCCCTGTCGCACACGGCCAGTGTGTTGACGATTCACAACATCGGCTACCAGGGCGTTTATCACGCCGGCGTGATGAACTATCTCGGCATCGGCTGGGAACATTTTACCACTGACAAGTTCGAGGACCACGGACGGATCAATCTCCTGAAGGGAGGGATTCATTTTGCCGATGCCATCACCACCGTTTCGCCCACGCACGCCAAGGAAGTTCTCACGCCCGCCGGGGGAAAGGGACTGGCGCCGTACCTGAACAATCGGGGAGCCGATTTTTGCGGCATCCTCAACGGGTGCGACTACGAACACTGGAACCCGGCCACCGACCCGTTGATTCCACATCGCTACACGGCCCGCGATCTCACCGGCAAAACGATCTGCAAAACGGCATTGCAGGGGCGATTGGGGCTGGAAGTGGACGCGCGACCGCCGGTCTTTGGAATCGTCAGCCGGTTTGCGCCGCAGAAGGGATTCAGCCTGTTGATGGACGCGCTGCCGCGCGTCTTGAACACGATGATTGTCCAAGTGGCCGTCCTCGGCAATGGGAACCATCAGACGGAAGAGTTTTTCAACTGGCTTAGCCGGAACTATCCCGGACGGGTTGGCGTGCACATCGGTTTCAACGTCGAACTGAGCCACCTCATCGAGGCGGGCAGCGATTTTTTCCTGATGCCCTCGCGGTACGAGCCGTGCGGCTTGAACCAGATGTATTCGCTGAAATACGGCACGCTGCCCATCGTCCGCGCCACCGGCGGCCTCGACGACACGGTGCAAAACTACGACGAGACCACCGGCTCGGGTACCGGCTTCAAGTTCTGGGCGGACACCTCGGCGGCGTTGTACAACACCGTTGGCTGGGCCAACGCCACGTGGCACGACCGGCCGCGCCACATTGCCAAGCTCCGCCAGCAAGCGATGGCGCAGGATTTCTCGTGGAAAAAGTCAGCCGCGCGTTACGTGGAAGTCTATCAACGGGCTATCGGCAAGCATCGCAACTAAATCCGCGTGCCGGCGGGCACGGCGCCGTTCTTGGGGATGACGACGATGCCGTCGCGAACGTAGTAGTTGGAGCCGTCCTCGTCGGGATGACCGGTCTTGTCAGTGATGATTACGCCGTCGCCAAGGTGGGCGTTCTTGTCAATGATGGCGCGCTCGATGTGGCAGTCGCGTCCGATGCTGGCGTGCGGAATGCCGAAGGAGCGTTCGTCGCGGTCGTGCGTTTCGAGGCGCGTGCCGAAGAAGTCGCAGCCCATGATGATGGTTTCCTTGATTTTGCAACCGCTGCCAATGAAGGAGCGAAGGCCGACGATGGAGTTCTCGATGTGCGATTTCAAGATCACGCAGCCGTCGGCGATCAGCGATTGGTCAATCTGGCAATCGAGAATCTTCGAGGGCGGCAGAAAACGGGCGTGCGTATAGACGGGACGGTTGCGCTCGAAAAAGTTGAACGGCGACTGGAGCCGGCACATGGCGAGGTTGGCGTCGAAGAACGACTTGATGGTGCCGACGTCCTCCCAGTAGCCTTGGAACACATGGCCGTACACGCGCTCCTTGTAGATCGAGTCGGGAATGATGTGCTTGCCGAAATCGGCCTTGTCGTTGTCGAGCGCGCGCAACAATACGTCCGTGTTGAACAGGTAGATGCCCATCGAGGCCATGAACCAGTCGCTGCCTTCCGGCAAACCAAGCGACGTAACCATGTCGGGCGCAATCTTCAGTTGGTCGAGCAACGCGTGGTCCTTGGGTTTCTCAGCGAAGCGGATAATCCGCTTGTCAGCATCGAGTTCCATGATTCCCAACCCGACGGCGTCTTTGCGCGACACGGGAATCGTGGCCACCGTCAACGCCGCCTTTGTGGCGATGTGTTGTTCCAGAATCAGGCGGAAATCCATGTGGTAGAGTTGGTCGCCCGAAAGAACGAGCACGCAGTCCGGGTCGTTCTGGGTGAAGTACCGGAGGTTCTGGCGCACGGCGTCGGCCGTGCCTTGATACCAACTGCCGCCGGCGTTGGTCTGTTGCGCGGCGAGCACCTCGATGAACCCGCGTGTAAACCGGTCGAAACTGTACGTCGAGTGGATGTGACGGTGCAGGGAGGCGGAATTGTACTGGGTCAGGATATAGATCTGGCGGATGTTGGAGTTCAGGCAATTGCTGATTGGAATGTCCACCAAACGGTATTTGCCGCCGATGGGCACTGCCGGTTTTGACCGTTCCTTGGTCAGCGGAAACAACCTCGTTCCCGCGCCGCCGCCCATGATCACGCCCAGAACATTCTTTGTCAAAAACTCCGCTGCCATAAAGTTTCACCTCTTTCGTGCGCATTGTACGAGGAAGCAACGCCTTTCGTCAAAGCCAAATCCGCCTCCACAATTCGCTTGCCGTGATTCGCAACGTGCTGCATCTTTCCCGCCATGGAACAACCCATCCCCCCTCTCATCCAGCCGTCCGCGCCAAAACGCACCGGCTGGATTGTGTATTCCGTGATCGCCACTTTCTTTCTTTTCCTGAGCTTGCTGGCCGGGTTCGTCCTGCTCGGCCTGCTGGCCGACGACGGCCCCACCCTCTTTGAAGGGAAACGTCACCGGCATTACTACGAGTGCTACCTGCAAGGCGACACCGACACGCGCAACAAGATCGCTGTCGTCTATCTCACCGGCATCATCTCCGGCGGCTACGATGGCGACATCAGCCAGGAAGGCATGGTTGGCGACATCAAGGCGCAGCTTGCCCAAGCCGTGGAAGACACCCGCGTCAAAGCCATCATTCTCCGCATCAATTCCCCCGGCGGCGAAGTGGTCGCCTCCGATGCCATTTACCAGGCGCTCGTCAAAGTCCGCGATGACCACAGGAAACCGATTGTCGCCAGCATCGAATCGGTCGGCGCCAGCGGCGCGTACTACGCCGCGATGGGTTGCAGCCATCTCATGGCCACCGACCTCACCATCACCGGCAGCATCGGCGTCATCATGCAAAGCTTCGGCTTCGGCGGCCTGATGGACAAGGTCGGCGTCAAGTCCCACACCTTCAAATCCGGCAAATACAAAGACCTCCTCAATCCCACCCGCGCACCGACCGAGGACGAGAAGGCGATGGTCAACACACTCATCATGGAGGTCTATGACAAGTTTGTCGGCATCGTCGCCAACGAACGCAAACTCGACGTGAACGAACTGAAGTCCACCCTCGCCGACGGGCGCATCCTCTCCGGCCACCAAGCCCTCCGGGGCAAGCTGATTGACGGGATCGGTTACTTTGATGACGCCGTGGACAAGGCGATGGAACTCGCCAATCTCAAAAAAGCCAAAGTCATCACCTACCAAGCCCCATTTTCCTTGAGCCGGCTATTTCGTTTCTTCGGCGAGAGCAAATCCGGCAAGATTCAAATCCAAGTCGGCCCGACATTGCCAAAGCTCGAAACCGGCAAACTCTACTTCCTGCCGGCGTATATGTTCCAGTAAGCCTCGCTAGCCTGCGCCGAGCCTGAGGAGCGTCTCCACCAGACCGGGAATCGTGTGCTCTTTTGCTTCGGCGGCAACTGACAGACCGCCCGCTTTCGCGGCGGCTGTCGTTTGCGGGCCGATGCTGACAATGCGCAAACCCGGACACTTCTTCAGCAACTCCGGCACGTCGAGCAACTCACAGAAGTTCTTCACGGTCGAGGAACTGGTGAACGTGATGATGTCCGCGCCCTCCACCAGCAACCTCGCGCGATGACCGGTGCGATCATCGGGGTCGGGAACGGTCCGGTACGCGTCGAGGTCGTCCACGATGCCGCCGAGTTCTTCGAGGCAGCGCGCGAGTTTTTCGTCGGCGAGATCAGCGCGCGGCAGCAGGAACTTGAGGTTCTCGCAACTGACTTCCTTGCGGAACGTCTCCAACAACGCTTCGCCGGTGAACTCGGTCGGTTGGAGGTCCACTTGGAGGTGAAGCGCGGCGAGTTTCTGGGCCGTGGCGGCGCCGATGACGGCGATCTTGAGGCCGCCAAGGTCGCGGATGTCGTCGTGGTGCGCAAAGAATTCACAAAAGAAAGCGTCCACGCCGTTGGGACTGGTGAACACGAGCCAGTCGTAGGTGCCGATGCTCTGGACGGCTTCGCGCAGTGGCGCGGAATCTTTCGGCGGCTTGATGGCAATGGTCGGGATTTCCAAAACGTCCGCGCCAAGTTCCAGCAGGCGGCGGGTGAGTTCGCTCGCTTGTTCACGGCTGCGGGTCACGACGATGCGTTTGCCGAACAGCGGCCGCTGCTCGAACCACTGCAAACTCTCGCGCAGCCGCACCACCTCGCCGATGATCGTGATGGCGGGCGGCTTGAACTCCGCGGCGCGCGCGACCTCGATCATCGTGGCGAGCGTGCCCGTGATGGTTTTCTGTTGCGGCGTTGTGCCGCGGTGCACCATCGCCACCGGCGTATCAGGAGTCATTCCGTAGTTGATCAACTGCGAAATGATCTCGCCGATCCGTTCGACGCCCATCAGGATGACGCGCGTGCCGGAAAACTGCGCAACACTTTTCCAGTCAACTTGCGACTCGCCCTTCGTCGGATCCTCGTGCCCGGTGACGACCATGAACGCGGTAGCGACCGCGCGGTGCGTGACCGGGATTCCGGCGTAGGCCGGCGCGGCGATGGCGGAACTGATGCCGGGCACAATCTCGAAGTGGATGCCGGCTTCGCCAAGTTCCTGCGCTTCCTCGCCACCGCGTCCGAAGACGAATGGGTCGCCGCCTTTGAGGCGCGTGACGATCTTGCCTTCACGAGCCTTGGCAATGAGGAGGGCGTTGGTCTCGTCCTGCTTGAGCGTGTGTTTCTTGGCGGACTTGCCCGCGAAGATCAACTCGGCGTCAGGCCGTGCATAGCGGAGCAATAGTGGGTTGACGAGGTTGTCATAGACGAGGACGTCGGCCCGCTGGATGCATTCGAGCCCGCGTAACGTGAGCAACCCCGGATCGCCGGGGCCAGCGCCAACAAGATAGACTTTGCCGGTGATTTTCATTCTGAGATCTTTCGGGCGGCTTCTTCGCCGAGTTTAAGGGCTTCGGTCTTTGGGCCGGTGACGTTGGCGCGGCGGACGCGGGAACCGTCGTGTGTGAACTTGGCGGCGATGAGATCGAGTTGGTCGCCGGTCGCGGTCGCGTGCGCGGCGTAGGGCAACTGGCAACCGCCGCCGGCCGCGTGGAGGAAGGCGCGCTCGGCTTCGCCGCAGGCAAACGTGTCGGCGTCGTTGATGGCGTTGAGGAGGCTGAGCGCCGTCTCGTCGCCGGCGCGGGCTTCGACGGCAATGATCCCCTGCCCCACGGCGGGAACCATCTCGGCGATGTCGAGCAACGGCCAGCGCGCGTCGAGGAGGCCGAGGCGTTTGAGACCGGCGGCAGCCAGGACCATCGCGTCGAGTTCGTCGCGCTCGGCAAACTTGCGGAGCCGGGTGCCGATGTTGCCGCGCATTTCCTCGACCTGCAAATCCGGGCGGCGCGCCATCAGTTGGGCGCGCCGGCGAATGCTGCCGGTGGCCACGCGCGCGCCAATCGGCAGGTCGGCCACGCGCCGCGCGGTCTTGGCAATGAACACGTCGCGCGCATCTTCGCGCGACGGCGTGGCCCCGATACACAGCCCCTCCGGCAAGGTGGTCGGCAAATCCTTGAGGCTGTGGACGGCAAGGTGAATGGCGCCGTCGAGAAGTTGGTCTTCGATTTCCTTTGTGAAAAGCCCCTTGCCGCCGGCGTTGCTGAGGGAAACATCGCCGAACATGTCGCCGCTCGTTTTGATGATGCGAATCTCGATGGCCAGGCCCGGATGCGCCTGTTGCAGAAGGGTGCGGACCAGTTCCGTCTGCGCGAGGGCGAGCGGACTGCCGCGGGTGCCGATGAGGAGCGCGTTCATGGGAAATGTTGTTCGAGCCACGCGGCCACGGAAGCGACGCGTTCAGCGATCATCGCCCGGCAGACGGCGATTTCGCGTTCGCGCGCCGCGAGGTTTTCCTGTGCAATCTGTTGCAGGTCGTCCATGTTGTAGAGAAACACATTCTCCATGCCGCCGCACGCGCCGTCAATATCGCGCGGCACGCCGATGTCAATCAGGAACAGCGGCCGTTGTTGGCGCGCCTTCATCAATGGCTCCAGTTTCACGGGCGTGATGATCGGGTGCGGCGCAGCCGTGGCGCTGATGACAACGTCCACGCGGGGGAACTCCGCCAGCCAATCGTCGTAGTGGATGGCCTGCCCGCCGAGTTGTCCGGCCAGTCCGTCGGCCCGTTCACGGTCGCGTCCGCACACCAACAGCGTCCCAGCGCCGCGGCTGCGCAGCGCCTTGGCGGTCGCCTCGCTCATCGCGCCGGTGCCGATGACCAGGACGGTGCTGGCGCGCAGGTCGCGGAAAATATGCTCGGCAAGATCCACGGCGACGTTGGCAACCGAGGTCGAGCCTTGCGTGATGCCGGTGCTGGAGCGGACGTGTTTGGCGGCGGCAAACGATTTCTGGAACAACCGGTTCAACGCCGGGCCGGTCGCGCCGGCATGTTGGGCGGCGGCGTAGGCGGCCTTGACCTGGCCGAGGATTTCAGTTTCACCGAGCACCATCGAGTCGAGTCCGGCCACCACCTCGAAGAGGTGCGTGATGCAATCGCGGCCGTGAAACTCGTACAGGTACGGATCAATGGAATCCGCCAGTTTGTGATGCTCGTGCAGATAGCGGCGCATCCCGGCGATTGCCGTTTCGGCGTCAGCCGCGAGACCGTACAACTCCACGCGGTTGCAGGTGGAAATGATGGCGGCTTCCTTCAACGGCGCGGCGCCGAGCAACGCGCACGTCGCTTCGCCGAGCGCCGCGCTCGGAAACGCGATCCGCTCGCGCACTTCGACGGGCGCGGTCCGGTGATTCAGGCCGGCGACGATCAGTTTCATTGTGCCAGCCACGTCGCTCCCCAGTACGACGCCAACGTGAACACAAACCCGGCCACGGCGCCGCAAGCCGCCTTGCGCCCGCGCCACCAATTCATCGCGCGTCCGCCCAATAACAACGCGTACCAGCACCAAACCACCACGGCCCACACCGTCTTCGGCCACGGCCACGGCTCGACGATCCGTTGCGACACCACGCCGCCGGCCATTCCAACCGTCAACAACACAAAACCCACAAGCAACAGGCGAAAGCCGATGACATCCAATTGGTCCACCGCCGGCAACAAAAACAACAGGCGGCCCGGGCGTCGCGATTTCAACTGGCGTTCCTGAACCAGGTACATCGCGCCGACGACGGACGCCAGCGCGAGCGCGCCACAAGCGAGGATGCCAATGGCAGCGTGAAATTCGACCCACGCGCTGTGTTTATCCGGCGTCCTCGCCGGAACATCAATCGGCGCCAGCAACGCCATCGCCAGCACCACGGCGACCAACGGCGCCGAAAACGCGCCGAGGAACGACACCCGGTAGGACGACCCGATCAACAGGTAAAACAACACCGCCGACCACGCAATGAACACCTGCACCTCGAAAAGGTTCGTCAACGGACACCGGCCCAGATGCTGGCCGCGCCACAGCATGGCCAGCGTCTGCAATGCAAACGCCGCCACCATCAAGCCGAGACTGGCATGATGCAGTGTGCCTTCCGGGCTTCCGCGTTGGAGCCGTCGCGCGGTCAGGGCGCTGGCACCGGCGTAACACGCCAACGCGAACCAAAAGAGAAGCCTCTCATTCATCGAAGCGCCTTCTCCAATTGCTTGCGCAACGCTTTCGCGCGCGACGGCGCCGCTCCGCCCGTGGAGATGGCAATGGTGACACCGGCGCGACGGACAACGGACGGCACGATGAAGTTGCCGGCTTCCGGCGGGGCGGCGCAGTTGACGAGAAGGCGCCGTCGTTTCGCCTCGGCGCAGACGCGGCGGTTAACGTCGAGGTCATTCGTTGCGGCCACGACCAAGCGAGCGCCCCGCAGGTCGCCGGGCCGATAGGATCGTCGAATCCAACGGACATTTTTCATGCGGCGAATGGCAACGGTGATCGTCGGGCTGATGACCGTGACGAGCGCGCCCGCTTTGAGCAGAGAACGGATTTTGCGGGTGGCCACCTTGCCGGCACCGATGATGGTGACGGGTTGACCGGTGAGATCGAGGAAAAGTGGATAACGCATAAAAATTGGCGCTGGGGCGGACTCGTTGCTATTCTGTTTTGCTCATTTCTAGGTTAATTGGTCCTGTCGCGTCAAGATACAGCGAATACCGTGTCGAATGCGAGTTTGTTCTGCTGCGTCCGCGGGTTTGCCGTGGCGGCGGAAACACGGGGAGCGGAGAGCGGGAAGCGACGGAACGCCGCCGTCCCGGCGGGCGCGGCCACGGCGCGGTCCGAGCAATTCCCGTTTTGACTGAAACAATTGTTTCATGATAAACGGGAATTGAGTTGCGTGGAAATGGAGAGCAAACGCGTTTGCGCAGGTCTCCGCACGTTGTGCGCGGGTCTCCTGACCGCGCACGGGGTATGAGGGGGTGGCGATTGCCTATTCACATCGTAAAATCGAGCGTGCGAGCACACAGAAACTCTTTGCGTCTTTTGTGCCTTTTCGCGGCTTTCAAAGATACTTGGGATTGCCCCTTTTCTCTCAATTCCGATGAGCAACAAACAGCGTCATTTTCAAGTTTCAAGAGCTGACCCTCAGCACCCTCAGCACAAGCCCTCAGCACTCACTCAGCACTCACATGGCGCGCGACTTGCAAGCCGCCCAACCGGAGTACGTCGTGCTGACGGGCATCACGAAGATGCAGTGGCGGCAAGGCGTGCTGAACGTGACCTGTGATGCGGTCACGCCCATCGAGAAACCCTAAACCAACAATTCGGGCGTTCCATCACGCCCGGTACGCACGGGAGGCAGGACTGAGTCTCGACAGACACCGCCTCCCGTTTGGTTTTCGGCGGTATGGGGATCAGAGTGGAGCGACGGGCGCATGCGTCCTTTCACTCCCACGAATTGTTGGCCGTTATTGCGGTGTCACGAACTGATCGTGGAGCTTCCGCATATAGGAGACGGAAAACATCATCAGCAAAATCCCAGCGATGATTATCGCTCCCCAATACCATGGAGAATATAATGGGAGCGGATTCGACACGATAACCACGGTCGTCGCAGACTTCCCCGATGCGGCTCCGGCAAGACCTCCGGCACCCGCACCAAGACCGACACCAAGGAGAATCAACGCGCCAAAGGGGATACCAACACCGGTGCCCATGAGAGCGACCCCGATACCTCCACCCACAGTGGCAGCAGTACCGCCTCCAAGGACTGCTCCGCCCGCCGCACCAAGTGCGGCATTTCGTCCTTTCGTGCCAGCAATCGGGCGGTCTTCTTTCGTGACATATGTGGCGCGTGACATCTGCACACCCATGAAGACGAGCCAGATACCGAGAGCCATGCCTAGCCTGAATAATTCACTGATTGATTGAACGAAGGCCGGGGAGGCCGGTCAAATAGGTGATGATCAATCACCTATGAAAACCACCCACTCCACC
>Ga0194112_10001067_pt1 | contig 40077 bp, 32 predicted proteins | sample TA2MahC400mmetaG_FD_146191 | JGI IMG/M metagenome (GOLD analysis project Ga0194112, IMG submission 146191) | Freshwater microbial communities from Lake Tanganyika, Tanzania - TA2015016 Mahale Deep Cast 400m | ecosystem: Environmental > Aquatic > Freshwater > Lake | place: Tanzania: Lake... | reverse complement strand
CCGACCAAGCTGACCAGCAAGTTCTGGCCGAAGAAGGGGGCGCAATGAGAAGTCGCATTTGTAGGCCGACTCTGCGAGTCGGCGCTACCGGGCGCGCACAAACGTCCGCCGACACACAGTGTCGGCCTACAACCTTGGGCTGATGGCGAAGATCAAGTACACGAAGAATGAGTTGAAAGCGCAACGCGACGCGTTGGCGCGGTTTCGTCGTTATCTCCCGACGCTGCAGTTGAAGAAACAGCAAATGCAACTCGAAGTGCGCCACGCCGAGGCGGCCCTCGAAGCGAAACGCGGCGAGGAAATCGCGGCGCGCCAGAAACTCGCGTCGTGGGTCAAACTCTTCTCCGAGCCGGTTGACTTCGCTCAGTACCTGCGTGTCACCCGCATCAACACCTCCACCGGCAACATCGCCGGCGTCAATTTTCCGGTGTTCGAGTCCATTGAGTTTGAGCGGACGACGCCGGACCTGTTCGCCACGCCGCCGTGGGTGGACGACGGAATCAAGATGCTCGAACACCTCCTCCGTGTGCGCGTCGAGACCCAGATCATTGAGGAGCAACTCCACCGGCTTCGCGAAGAACTCCGGATCACCACCCAGCGCGTCAATCTCTTCGAGAAGGTCAAGATACCCGAGACGCGCGAGAACATCCGTGTCATCCGCATTTTCCTCGGCGACCAGATGACCGCCGACGTGGTCCGCTCGAAACTCGCCAAGGCCAAGACCGTCGAAAAAGTGAGGGCCACCGCATGATCGTGCCGATGAAAAAAGTGACGCTGCTCTGCCTCGCCCACAGCCGGGAGGCGACGCTCGAACAGTTGCGCGACCTCGGCATCGTGCATCTGCGGCCGGTCAGCCAGCAGGAAAGCGAGAGCGTCGAGGCTGCCCGCCGCGAATACGAATACGTCCGCAACGCCCTTGAGATTCTCACGCCGCAACCCGACCGCGCACCCTCCGGCCGCGCGCCCCGCGAGGTCGTCGAAGAATTGTGGAAGCTCATCCACGAACGGCGCGCGCTCAATGACGAACAGGGCGCGCTGACGCACCGGGAACAACACATGGCCCCGTTCGGCAACTTCGATCCGGCCGCCGTGCAGGCGTTGCAGGCCGGCGGCATTTTGGTGCGGCTGTATCAGGCGTCGCCCAAACCGCCGCCGATGGTGACGGAGGACGCGGTGTATGTGGAATTGCACCGCGACAAGAACGCGGTCCATTTCGCCGTCATCAGCCGCAGTCCTGTCGAGATTCCGAACGCGCAGGAAGTCCCGTTGCCGGAGCAGTCGCTTGCGGAGGTGCGCGAACGCCTGGCCGCCATCGCGGCCCGTCAACGCGCGATCCAGGAGGAGATCGGACAGTTCGGAGGCGATCATCCGCGGGTCGCGGCGTTGCTGGCCGACGCGGAAGACCAATGGCGATTCGCCGCCGCGCGCGCGGGCATGGGGGCGGGAGCAGGTGAGACGATCGCGTACTTGCAGGGCTATTGCCCGGCAGAGCAAGTTGCCCGGCTGAACAACGCCGCGCCGTCACACGGCTGGGGATTGGTGATCGAGGAACCGGCAGAAGACGACCCGGTGCCGACGTTGGTTCGTTATCCGCGATGGGTCAAACCGGTTGAATCGCTTTTTGAACTGGTGGGCATCCTGCCCGGTTACCGGGAGGTGGACATCAGCGCGGCGTTCCTGATTTTCTTTGCGCTGTTTTTTGCCGTGCTGGTCGGCGACGCCGGGTATGGCGCGCTGTTTCTGATTACGAGCCTGGTGGCGGCGCGCCTGCTGCCAAAGACGCCCCGCAAAGTGTTCGTCCTGCTCAACATCGTCAGCGTGACGACCATCATCTGGGGCGTGCTGACCGGCGCGTATTTCGGCGTCGCCGTGGAACAGGGACCCCTGGCCCGGCTGCGCGTTGACTGGCTGAGCGACCCGGAACACGTCAAGCGCCTCTGCTTTATGATTGGCGCCGTGCATCTCTCGCTGGCCCATCTCTGGAACGTTGCACGCAACCCGCGCAGCCTGCAAGCACTCGCACAAGTCGGCTGGTTGTGCACGACGTGGACGATGTATTTCGTCGCCCTGAAGATGGTGCTCGGCCTGCCGGTGCCGGGATTCACGATGCCGTTGTTCCTGACCGGGGTGGCCCTCATCGTGTTGTTCATGACGCCGCCGCGCAAATTGAAAGGCGAATGGTTCAACCACGCGATGTTGCCGTTGAGCCTTGTGAGCAATTTCGTGGACGTCGTCTCCTACATCCGCCTGTTTGCGGTCGGGACGGCGTCGTTTGCCGTGGCCAACAGTTTCAATGCGGCGCTGGCGCCGATGTTGGGGCACTGGATGTCGGGGCTGGCGGCGGTGCTCTTTCTGTTTCTGGCGCACGCGCTGAACATCATCCTCTGCTTGATGGGCGTGATGGTGCACGGGGTGCGCCTCAATACGTTGGAGTTTTCCGGCCACGTCGGCATGCAATGGACGGGCGTCCCGTTCCAGCCGTTTCGCAGTGTCAAACAACCACAGACAGACTAATCACATCGAAAGGAAATCAACATGGATCCACAAACAGCAGTCACACTGGGCAAAATGAGCGCGGCCACCACCTTCGGGTTGGCGGCCATCGGTTCCGTGCTGGGCACCGGCTCGGCCGGTCCCGCCGCGATTGGCGCATGGAAGAAATGCTTCGCGCAAAACAAGACCGCCCCGTTCATCCTCATCGTGTTCGCCGGCGCGCCGCTGTCGCAAACCATCTACGGCATGATCCTCATGAACCAGATGGTGGCGATCTGCAACGCCGCCGGGTTCAACAACTGGGGCGCCATGCTCGGCACCGGTCTCTTTGGCGGACTGGCCATCGGCGCCTCCGCCTGGTGGCAGGGCAAGGCCGGCGCGGCCGGCTGCGATGCGCTGGCCGAAACCGGCAAGGGCTTCGGCAACTACCTGATGGTGCTCGGCATCATCGAGACCATCGCGCTCTTCATCCTCGTCTTCATCGGTTCGGTGTTCAAGGCGGCCTGATTGAGTCGCTGGCGTCGGTTGGCAGTTCAGTTGACAGGGGGCATTGCCGCAGCCGCAACTCGCGCCTGGCAATGGCGATTTTGTTGCTTGACCGCTGAATGCCGCCCGTTATCTTCACCGGCCTGACAGTAAACCGAGAAAAAAACGAATAAGAAAACTGTGCACCCGTCTATCCCCACAAACAGGGAGTAATAGAAAAATAATGAACCAAGCTGACGCCACCAGCCAAGACGCCACCGGCGACACAATGTCTTCCAACGACTATTCCAATGCACCCGGTGCCCCGATCATCCGGCACGCGGTCGTGCAACACGGCGAGATCACGCGCTTGATGTTGATGGTCACGCCGCGGGGGCAGGGTTCCCTTGCCGATCAGGTTGCCGAGGCGCTTCACGCCATCCAAGGCACGCTCGACGCGCAATCCGTCCCGCAACAGCCCACCGTCCAGACTGTGTTTCTCAAGCATGCCGGGGATCAGGCTGCCTGTGAACGTCTTTTTGTCAAACACTACCGCAAGGCCGGCCCCGTCAGCGTGTTCGTCCACCAGCCGCCCTGCAACGGCGCCGCGCTCGCCATTGAATTGTGCGCCATCGGCGGCCCCTCCGTGCGGCTGGGTCGTCCTGCTCCCGACACGCTCACCGTCAGCCACCACGGCATCAGCATGACCTATTGCGGCGGCGTCGCTTCCGGTTGCGCCACCGGCAACGTCTATGAAAAATCCCTCGACTCCTTCAACCAGATGAAGGTGAAACTCTCGAAGGCGGGCGTCACGTTTGACCGGGTCCTCCGGACATGGCTTTATTTGGGCGACATCACCGGTGCCGAGGGCGAACTGGAACGTTACATGGAATTGAACCGCGCCCGGACCGATTTCTTCGAGCACATTCGCTTTGGCAAAGGGCACCTGCTTGACGAGACCCGCGAGGGCATTTACCCCGCCAGCACCGGCATTGGCATGGACGGCACCGGCATCGTGATGAACTGCACCGCCATGGACACGCAACGCAACGACGTGTTTCTCCAGCCGATCGAAAACCCGCAGCAGACACCGGTGTATCACTACGAGACCTGTTATTCGCCGAAGTCCCCGAAGTTTTCCCGCGCGATGGCGCTGGTGGCCGATGGCGCGGCCACCGTGTGGATTTCCGGCACCGCGAGCATTGTGAATTCCAAGACGGTTCATCTCGACGACCCGCGCCGGCAGAGCGAGCAAACCATTGACAACATCGAGTGCTTGATTTCCGCGGACAACCTGGCCCAGCACGGCATTGCCGGCACCGGCGCGAAACTTTCCGACGTGGCCGGGTTGCGCGTGTACGTCAAACGACCTCAGGACTATCCCATCTGCCGCGCCGTGTGCGAGAAGCGGTTTGGCAAGGTTCCCATCATCTACACCGTCGCCGGCGTCTGCCGGTCCGACCTGTTGGTGGAGATGGAAGGAATCGCCTACGTCAAACGCGCCTTTGTTGACTGACGCGCGCTGCCGTAATAACTCTCGGCGATCAACCCCGTCCGGTGCCGCACGCTGTCGCGGATGGCGTCGAGTTCCCTGTCGCTGAGCGCCGTCACCGATTGCCAGGCGGGCCGCCCGTTGATCATGGCCAGCGGACGACGGGCGACCGTGCCGACTTGGACGAGTTTGATCTTCCCGCCGCCGGCTGGAATCTCCTGCAATCTTTCGCAATAAGCAGCGATCTCTTCCGGTGACGGACCGTGCCCATGCACCTTCATGAACAGACTCTGGATCACGATGGGGCGCGCGTGGGCGCACTCGGCGAGATTGTTCAGGATGCGCGCAAACGGAATCGCGCTGCGGTCAATCAACTTGAAATACGCCTCCGTGCCCGCGTCCAGCTTGGCCCAGACCTCGCCGTTGTGGGCGTCCATGATGGCCAGGCCGCGTTTCACCTCGGCGCGATTCAGCCCTGCCGCATTGGTAATCAACACCAGCTTGACCTCTTGTGGTTTGAGCCTCGCGACCATCTTGATGACCGCGGCGAAGTTCGGCAGCAGGGTCGGCTCGCCATCGCCGCTGAGGGCCACATCTTTCACCTGCATCAGCGCTTTTGGCGTCTTGCGGAACTGCGGATGCCGCGCCAGCGCGCCCGACGCCGCCAGTTGGAACATCGCGGCCAGCTCATTTTCCGCCGTCGGCAGATCAAACCGTTTGACGGCCGGCGCTGTGGCGCGGTCCACCTGACAGTAGATGCAATCGAAACAACAGTGGCGGTCCGGGTTTGCGTTCAGCCCGATGGAAAGGCCGCCGCTGCGCCGCGAGAGGACGGGATACACGAACTTGAAGTCCTCGAACTGGCGCGGGTGCTTCCGATGTGCTGGCAACAAATCCGTCATGGTGCCCGAAGATAAAACATCCTCGCGCCGATGCAACCTTTGCGTTAGACTCCGCCCCGATGGGCAATCCCAACTTCAAATCCGGTTTCGCCGTCCTCGTCGGCCGCACCAACGTCGGCAAGAGCACGCTGCTCAACGCGCTGGTCGGCACCAAGATCGCCATCGTCACCCCGAAACCGCAGACCACGCGCGACACCTATCACGGCATCGTCACCCGGCCCGAAGGCCAGATTGTCTTCGTGGACACGCCCGGCATTTTCCAGACCCAGCCCAGCAGACTCGTCTCCAATCTCCACCACAAAGTCCGCGACGCGCTGGAGGGGATTGATGTTGTTGTCCATGTCGCCGACCCGTCGCGTCCCATCGGCGCCGAGGATCATCGCGTTCTCGAACTGGTCGCCCACGCGCCACGCCCGAAGATTCTGGTTCTCAACAAGCTCGACCTCCCGTCCCTTCCGTTCCGTGCCACGTGGCTGCGCCTCGCGCAAGGCGGTGTCGCGGCTGCCGTCCCGGCGGCTCCCGCTCCCGCCCAGGCGACCGGGACGGGCGCCACGACACCGGCTCCGGGTTATGCCAGCGTGATTGAAGTCTCAGCCATCAAGAGCAAGAACATTGACTTGGTCATCCAAGCCATCTTCCGCCATTTGCCAGTGGGTCCCGCGCACTACCCGGAAGGCCAGGTCACCAACGTCACCAACGAATTCTGGATCAGCGAACTCATCCGCGAAAAACTGTACCTCAAAACCAGCCAGGAAGTGCCCTACACCGCCACCGTCCAGTTGGAAAAGATCGAGGACCGCAAGACCAAGGCCGGCGAACCGATGCTCTACATCAAGGCCGTCATCCTGACGACCGACGACCGCCACCAACGGATGCTCATCGGGCAGGGCGCGCGCAAAATCAAGGACATCGGCAGCTTCGCGCGCAAAGAACTCGAAGTCGCCATGAATCGGAAGATTTTCCTCGACCTCGACGTCCTCGTGGACGATCGCTGGATGGACAAGCTCACCTGAGCGGACCAAACCGAGGGAAGCGAGACGGCGTTCTCGGCAAACCGGAACCCCGACTGTCGAAAGCACGGCAGGGGAAGGATCAACAGCGACGACGCGAAGGCGCGAAGCAAGATTCACCACAAAACGCAGAGCCGTTCCGACTACTGAGAACTGCCTCCTGCCTCCTGCCCTTCCTGTCCTTGCGGAAAGTTGTTTCAGCGACGGCGCGCATCAATGCTTATACAACTGCGGTGGCGTAAAGATACTTCTGGAAGCCTGCGAAGGCTTGGTTGATCTCTTCGGGCTTGCCGCCGAGGTCGGCCACGGCATCTTGAATGGAGTCGTGGTACTTGAGCCGGAGCAGGGGCGTGAGCTTCTCTTGGTCGAGTTCTTCGACGCCGTCCTTGATGTAATGCTGGAGGACGAAATCGAGGAAGACTTGCTGCTTGGCGTCGAAGCGGGTGTTGATGTGGACTCGGGCATTCGCGGCGCGGACTTCGCGGGTGACCGGGGGCAAGGCGTAGGCGACGTAAGCCAAGACATCGAACAGGTCGCTTTTCTCGGCATCAATGATCTTTTGCATTTCGGCCAGACTCGCGGCGCTGAACCCCTTTTCGGCCAATCCATAAAGGAGCTTCTTGCGCGTGTCGGGGGCGCTCCAGAGGACGCGGAGTTCGGCTTCGTTCTGGAAGAAGTCCGGTAACTGGCCAAACAGCAACGTCATGAACTCCGGCGCGGAAATCGGCGTGCCGTCCGGATGCCAGAAGCTCGACATCATCATGTGCTGGATGGTGCGCTCCTTGCCGTCCGCGAGTTTGACTTTGATCCTTTGAGGGCGCGGTGATACTTCGCGGACTTGAGTGGGTGGTCGGGGAGGAACGAGCCGGTATGTCGGCTCCGGTTCAATTGGCTCGCCGTCCCATTCGGGATCGCTGAAATGTTGCTGCGCCTTCACGAAGTCGTAAATCGTGAAATAGTCCTTCCCGTCGTAGAGGCGCGTGCCGCGTCCGATGATTTGCTTGAACTCAATGATCCGCTTGATGGGGCGCATCAGGACGATGTTGCGGATGTTGCGGGCGTCCACGCCGGTCGAGAGCTTTTGCGACGTGGTGAGGATGGTCGGGATGGTTTTCTCGTTGTCCTGAAAATCGCGCAAATGTTGCTCGCCGAGTTCGCCGTCGTTGGCGGTCACCCGCTGGCAGTAGTTCGGGTCGGTGCTCGTCTTCATCTGGTTGATGAGGTCGCGCACGGCCAAGGCGTGGTCTTGCGAGGCGCAGAACACCAGCGTCTTCTCGGTCTGGTTGATCTGTTCCAGGAACAGCTTGACCCGGTATTCCTCGCGTTTCTTGATCTCGATGATGCGGTTGAAGTCCGTTTCTTCGTACCGCTTGCCCTGCTCGATCTCGCCCTCGATCACCGTGTCATCCGCCGTGTACACATACTCGTCGAGCGTGGTCTGGATTTGCTTCACCTTGAACGGCGTCAGAAAACCGTCATTGATGCCGTCCTTGAGCGAGTAGATGTAAACGGGATCGCCGAAATACCGGTAGGTGTCCACGTTCTCGTCGCGTTTCGGCGTGGCGGTGAGGCCAAGCTGCACCGCCGTCGCGAAGTACTTCATGATGTCGCGCCAGTTGCTTTCGTCGTTCGCACCGCCCCGGTGACACTCATCAATGATGATCAAGTCGAAGAAGTCCGACGGATATTCTCCGAAGTACGGCGTGTCATTCGGGCCAGACATAAAGGTCTGGAAGATCGTGAAGAACAGGCTGCCGTTCTTGGGCACTTTGCCTTTCTTGCGGATGTCCTCCGGCTTGATCCGCACCATCGCGTCCTCGGGGAACGCCGAAAAAGCGTTGTACGCTTGGTTCGCCAGAATGTTCCGGTCGGCCAGAAACAGGATGCGCGGACGCCGGATCGGCTGCCCGCTCAAGTTCCACCGGCTCTGGAACAGCTTCCACACAATCTGAAACGCGATGAACGTCTTGCCGGTCCCCGTGGCGAGCGTCAACAAGATGCGATCCTTGCCAGCGGCGATGGCTTCCATCACCCGCTCGATGGCGATGTCCTGATAATACCGGGTCGGATGCGAACCGCCCTTGTCCTCGAACGGCACCGCGGCAAACCGGTCCCGCCACAGTTCGGCAAGCTCACTGACCCCGCTCCCTGAGCCTGCCGAAGGGAACGTCATCTGCCAGAGTTCGTCCGGGGTCGGGTAACGCGAAATCTCGCCTTCCGTGCCGGTCTGCATGTCCACAGCGTAGATACCCTGACCGTTGGTGGCATAGGCATACCGGACGGCGAGCTTACCGGCGTAGTTCTTGGCTTGGGCGACGCCTTCGGTCAACGCCACATCCCACGCCTTGGCCTCGTCCACGGCCAGCTTCCGGTTCCGGTATTCCAGCACGTAATCGGCGGTGAGCGGCTTGCCGCGTCGGCCCAGCCCTTCGATGCGGCCCGGCGTGATTGGGTACTCGCGGCGGATCCGGCTGCCTTCGACCACGCCCCAACCGGCCGCGGCGAGTTGCTTGTCAATGTGCTCGGCTCTGGTCTCGGCTTCATTCATGGGTTTCGCCCGAAGGGTGACGCCATTGACCGGGCTGACCGCACTGACATCCCCGTCAACGAGGTCTCTACTGTCAATAGGGTCATTCCGCCCTCCCTCATAACGGCCGCGTCCCCTTGCATGCCGGGTATCCAGTACACCCCCAAAACTCCCCCTTTGCAGACTTCCGTCGGCGCATCGGCTGGCCGCATTTCGCGCAGACCGGCGCGGCTTCGTCTTGGCGCTGCTCCTCGCGGGCCGCGAGCCGCCGCGTGCTCAACCGCTCGCTGAACCCGCCCGCCTGCTCGAACGCTTCCCCCTGCGCCGCAATCTGGCTCTTGAGCATGTTCAACGCGCGACTGATGATGATCAGCATCGCGTTGGCGACCACCACCGGGTCTTCCGCGTCCAGCCAGCGCGCATATTTGCGGCGCTGCTCCCGCGCGTGCTTCGCGGACTCATGCACCATGTCGTCGGTGAATGGCGCCGGGTCCAGCGAGACCGCGTTCACCGCCCGGGCTTCCGCCGAATGGACCGACCACGGCAACTCGCCCCGGTCTAGGATGAAGATCTCGTAGTCGCCGCGCAACTCGCTCAGGCTTGCCCGTCCCACGTCGGTCAGTTTCATCTCCGTGTCCTTCGAGGTCGAGGCACGCTCCGAACCCTCGATGATGTTCTGCCGGCCGCTCCGCGCCGCCTGGGTCATCTGGTCGTATTGCCGGCCTTTCGGATCGTAGAACTTCCCGCCCGCTTCCCGGTGATCGTGCGTCAGGAACCGGCGGCAGAACCGCAGCGTCTCGAGCTGCACGATGGTCGCCAGCGTGAACGAGTGCAGCCGCCGAAACCCGCCGTGCTTGTCAAACAGTCTGTCCGTCTCCGCTTTCATCCTTCATCCTTCATAATTCATAATTCTCCGCTGAACGCCCGGTGCAGCAGCGCCTTCTTCCATTCCGCCAGCGCCCCCAGCTTCCGCCGGTAGATCGTTTCGAGGCGTTGGGTTTCGGCGGCGTTCATTTGAGCTTTTTGGTGGGGGAGGACGGGGGGAGATAGTTTTCGCCAGTGACCACCTTCCGGCCGGTCTTGGCCTCCAGTTCGCGCCGCGCCTTCTTGGCGATGCGCCCGCCGGTCTTGGCGGCGGCGGTGTTTTCGCCCATGCCGGTGGCCTCAACGCTCTGCGCAATCTGGCGGGTGGACAACTCCGCCAACGCGGTGAAGATCAGTTCGGCCTCGCTCATGTGATCGCGCAAGTTCTGGGTTTTCAACCCCTTGAGGTCTTTATGGGCTTTGACACTCACCCCGGACCACTCCTGATGAATGATGTTGGTCAGGATGGCGTATTCCTCGCCCTCCTTGATGTCGTGCCCGGCCCAGTAATCGGTCAACTTGTTGCGGGTTTCCTGCCCGGTCATCCGCTGCTCAATCCATTTCTGGCTGCGCCCTTGTTTCTGCCACGTCTCGCGGGCGCGAGCAAGCGACCGGGCGGGGTCGGCCAGTTCCTGCATCCGCTCATAGCCCACTTTGGCCAGCCAGAGCTTGATCGGTTCGGCCTTGGGGCTGGGAACGCTTTGGACGAGGCGCAACAGGGTCTCGGCGGTGGCGACCTCCGTGAGATAGCTTTTGCCATCGGCGGCTTCTAATTTCAGTTGGTTACATTTTGTAACCAACTGGGACCCTTCCTTGTTTAACCGGTGTTTCAGGACTTTCCAGTAGTTCTGAGCCGCCTTGTAATTCGGTTGCTGGGTCAGCACCCGGATGATGTCCACGACCGAAAACCACCATGTCTCGGTCGGCTCGTCATAGATGCGGCGAATTCTGTATCCTTCAAAAATGGCTAGGTCATTTTTCATGGTAGTGGGATGAGTTTGCGTGGGTTTGTTGGAGTTTTCAACCGGTTACAATTTGTAACCGGTTGACTGATGCCGAGGCAGTCGGTTTTCAGTTGGTTACAATTTGTCACCAACTGACTTTCGTAGCCGTGGAGTGAGGTGTGATTCATTCTTACCCTTGTCCGTCCGTGTCAGTCTTCATCCCTCATAATTCCTAATTCATCCTTTGCCTAAAGCTCCCCCGCAAACGCCCGCTGCAGCAGCGCCTTCTTCAATTCCGCCAGCGCCCCCAGCTTCCGCCGGTAGATCGTTTCGAGCCGCTGGGTTTCGGCGCGGAGAGAGTCGAGTTTTTCTACAATACATTTTTGCGCCGAAAGTGACGGAACGTGGAGCTTGGACTCCTTAAAATTTGGCACGGTCAATTGCGGTATCGACGTGCCGGTATTTCCGAAATCCATCCCCACTACCGCATAATACAAGAATGATAGTAGTATCAGCTTTTCGTTAGGAACTAGAACAATCAAGCGAACCACGGGAAAAAAGGGTTCGGTTCTGATTGCTGTAAAGCCTAGTGTGCCTCTGGCAGAAACCGTGATGCTGGGCATGGTCACCCGTGCAACGTCAGTGAAACCGTATAGGCCGTTGTCCTTCTCACCATTTGCGAAAATCGGGATGCTATATTTCGGTGTCCGCTCCTTCGAAACGCGATCTTTCGGAACATCGCCACCCGCAAAAATCTGCTCACAGCAACTCTCCAATGTCTTCTCCACCCAGCCCTTGCCGCGTTGGGTGAAGACGGATTGGAGGTGGCTGGCGAAGAGGGCGCGGGCGTTTTGGAGGTTCGTGGCGGCGTGGGCTTGGGCGGTGGCCAGACCGGCAAACGCCGCGTCGAGCAGCCCCACGATCCGCTCCTGTTCGGCCAGCGGGGGCAGCGGGATAGTGACTTCCTTGAGCTTGCCGCCTGACAACTCTTTGAATGTCGCTCCAGTTCCAAGCTCGTTCAGCAAATCAACGATGCTGCTCAAATAGTAATAGAGGAATTTGTGATGAAGCTCCTTGCCGGGAACTAAACCTTTGCAGCCTTGGTTCGTGGCCATCGGTTTGGTGTTGATCACCAGATGGCCGATGGGCGCACGCGATGACAGAATCACAGAATGGGGCGGCAGCATACGCGCCGAGCTATTCTGAAGGCCCGCGTCTGTGATTTTACGTTCGGTGTCATCGGCATAGGGGCTGAGACGCTTTCCCATTTCGGCCGGGGTGATCCAGAGATATTTGCCGTCCCAGTATTCGGCAACGCCGGTCTTTGGCGTGCCGCCATTCAAGACCTCGCACATCTCACCAACCGTCTTCCATTGCCACCCCTTCTTCATAGCAGCTTCTTGATACCGGCCAGCACTGCGGCGCTCTCGGCGTCGAGCGCGGCGATTTCGGCCATGATCTGGGCGGGGGTGCGGTGCTTGATTTCCTCGCCGCCGTTCGGGTTCTTCACGGAGAGATCCACTTCGGCAGTGCTCAGTGACCGGCTGGCATCCACCGTCCACGACTTCGGCGAGTCGGCGAAGGTCTTCTGACGGTCAATGAAGTCAATGAGGTCATCGTCGTTGAGTGGGTTGGTCTTGCCGAGGCTGCGGCCGGGATCGAGTTGGTAATACCAAATCTTGCGGGTGGGCGCGCCTTTCTCGAAGAACAGCACCACGGTCTTGACGCCCGAGCCTTGGAACGTGCCGCTGGGGCAGTCGAGCACGGTGTGGAGGTTGCAGCTTTCGAGCAGGTGCCGGCGGAGGCTGACGGAGGCGTTGTCGGTGTTGGAGAGGAAGGTGTTCTTGATGACGATGCCGGCGCGGCCACCGGCTTTGAGGATTTTGATGTAATGCTGGAGGAAGAGGTAGGCGGTCTCGCCGGTGCGGATGGGGAAGTTCTGCTGCACTTCCGCGCGTTCCTTGCCGCCAAAGGGTGGGTTGGTCGCGACGATGTCGTACCGGTCTTTGTCCTGAATGTCGGCAAGGTTTTCGGTGAGGGTGTTGGTGTGGATGATGTTCGGGGCCTCGATGCCATGCAGGATCATGTTCATGATGCCGATGACGTAGGCCAGCGACTTCTTTTCCTTGCCGTAGAAGGTGCGGGTCTGGAGGAAGCGATCCTGCGCGACGGTGCGGTTGGGATAGGTTTTCTTGAGGTAGTCGAACGTCTCGCAGTGGAAGCCACACGAGCCGGCCGCGCCGTCATAGACGGTTTCGCCGAGTTTCGGGCGCAGCACCTGCACAACGGCGCGGACGAGGGGGCGGACGGTGTAATACTCGCCGCCGTTGCGCCCGGCATTGCCCATGTTCTTGATCTTGGCTTCGTAGAGATGGGACAGCTCGTATTTCTCGGACTGCGACCGAAAGCGGAGTTCGTCCACGTGGTCAATGATCTCGCGGAGGTTGTAGCCGCTTTGGATCTTGTTCTTAATCTCGCCGAAGATTTCCCCGATCTTGTACTCGATGGTGTTCGGCCCGGTGGCCCGTTGCTTGAAGCCGTGGAGGTAGGGAAAGAGCTTGAGGTTGACGAAATCGCGGAGGTCATCGCCGGTCTGGGCGGCGTTGTGGTCGAGCTTGCCGTCCTTGCCCTTGGGCGCGGCCCAGCTTTCCCACCGGTAGGGTTTGTCGAGGATGTAAGCGTATTTCTTCCCGTCCAGCGCGGCCTCGGTGGCCTTGTCCTGTTCGAGACCGTCGAGGTATTTCAGGAACAGCAACCACGAAGTCTGCTCCGCGTAGTCGAGTTCCGTGGTGCAACCGGCTTCTTTCCAGAGAACGTCATCAATATTCTTGAAAGCCTGTTCAAACATAATGGCGCTGGCGGATTGTGTGGTTCATTGTCCTGTTTCCTTTGCCCGATGTTGGCGGAGTTATACCGCAGGGGGAGGGGACTTCGGCAATCTAATTCTTGTTGGCGCTCTCTTGCGCCTTCTTGCGGCAATCCAATCTTTGTTGCCGCCTACGGCGGGCAATCCGGTGCTTGCAAAGCGCGGCCAGAAGGCCGCTCCCACATTGAATTCTGTTCCGTTCACGATGATTATTGCGTTGCCCGTGCTGCGGCATGGGGGTATTCTCCGCCGACATGGAACCGATTCACGAGTTGATGAAACCGCGCTTGGAAAAGCGCCTCAAATTGATGGAGCAGGGGATTGACCCCTACGGCGGCCGCTTCGAGACCAGCGAGTCCGTCGCGGACGCCCGCGCCAATCGCAAGGCGGAAGACGATGTCCGCCTCGCCGGGCGCGTCACCAGCCACCGCGACATGGGCAAGAGCATGTTCTGCGACCTCAAGGATTCCAGCGGGCGCATCCAGCTTTACGTCCAGAAAAAAGTGCTCAACGACGAACAGTTCGACCTGTTCAAGCACTCCGTGGACATCGGCGACATCATCGGCGTCACGGGCAAAATGTTCACCACCCACGCCGGCGAACTCACCGTGCGCGTCGAAAGCTTCGTCATTCTCTGCAAGGCCATCCGTCCGTTGCCGAAGGAATGGTACGGGCTCAAGGACACCGAGACGCGGATCCGCCATCGGTATCTCGACTTGATCCTGAATGACAACGTCCGCCAGACGTTTCTCCTGCGCAGCCGCGTCATCGGCCAGATTCGCCGGTACCTTGACGAGCGCGGTTTCGTCGAGGTCGAGACGCCGATGATGCAACCCATCGCCGGCGGCGCGGCGGCCAAGCCGTTCGTCACCCACCACGACGCGCTCGACATGGAGTTGTACCTGCGCGTCGCACCGGAGCTTTACCTGAAACGGTTGCTGGTCGGCGGCTTTGAGCGGGTCTATGAAATCAACCGCAACTTCCGCAACGAAGGCATTTCCCGCCGGCACAATCCCGAGTTCACGATGCTGGAGGTCTATCAGGCGTACGGCGATTACGAGACGATGATGGACTTGTTGCAGGGGCTTGTCGTCACCGTGGCCGAGCACGTCCTCGACACGTTGGTCGTGCGCCGGTACGACGGCGTGGAGATTGATTTGCGGCCGCCGTGGAAACGCGTGACCTACCGCGACCTGGTCGAGGAGCGACTCGGTAAGGATTGGTTCGCCATCTCGCCGGAGGAACGCAAGGCGCGCGCCGCGCAGATGGGCGTCGAATTCCCGCCGAACTCGCCCGACTACGAAGTCACCAACGCCGTCTATGAGAAAACCATCGAGCCGACGCTGCTCAACCCGACATTCGTCACGCACCTGCCCACGGAGATTGTCGTGCTGGCCAAACAGAACAAGCAGGACCCGTCCGTCGTGGACGTCTTCGAGTGCGTCATCAACGGGCAGGAGATCGCCCCTGCGTACTCCGAGTTGAATGACCCGGTTGTCCAGCGCGATCGTCTCCTGCATCAAGCCGCGGGGCACGCCGAGAAACTCGACGAGGATTTCCTCACCGCCCTCGAACAGGGCATGCCGCCGTCCGGTGGGATGGGCGTTGGGATTGACCGGCTCGTGATGATGCTGACCGGCGTCGAGAGCATCCGTGATGTCATTTTGTTCCCGCTTCTCCGTCCCCAGGCATAGGATGAAATCCGAAATCCGAAATCCGAAATCCGAAGCAAATTCGAATGACCAAAATTCGAATTTCGGATTTATTTCTCCATGACGCGTCTTCCCTTCGAACTGTTCCTCGGCTTTCGGTATTTGAAACCGAAGCGGACGTTTGTGTCGGTCATCACGTTGATCTCGCTGGCGGGCGTCATCATCGGCGTATGGGCGCTGATTGTCGTCATCTCGGTGATGACCGGGTTCGACCGCGAGTTGCGCAGCAAGCTCATGGGGATGCACGCCCACGTCAGCGTCACCGGCGGCCTGATCCCGAAGAGCGAGGAATTGATTCAGGACCTCGTGAAAGAGCCGCGCGTGAAGGCGGCTTCGCCGTTCGTGATGGGATTGGTGCTGGTCGAGTTCAACAAGCGCGTGGCGACGCCGTACATGAAGGGGATTGACCCGAAACGCGAGGTGCAGGTCAGCAAGCTCGGCGAGTATATCGCCGATGGCCGGGGCGCGCTCGAACTCGACGGCGAAAAGGTCGTCATCGGCCGCGAGATGGCGGCGCAGCACGGCATTTATCTCGGCGACAAGATCACCGTCTATTCGCCGCGCAACATCGAGAAGAAAGGCGAGGAAGTCTATCTGCCGATGGAACTGACCGTCACCGGCATCTTCCACTCCGGGATGTTCGAGTACGATGTCGGCCTCATCTTCACGTCGCTCGAAACGGCGCAGGAACTCTACAACCTGCACGGCGAAGTCCACGGCATCGAGTTGATGACCGACGACCCGTTCGTCGGCGCGAAGGAACTGGCCGACAAGCTGAACCAGAAATTGCCCGGCGAATTGCGCGCGCAGACCTGGGCCGAGCAGAACCAGCGCATCCTCGGCGCGATTCAGGTCGAGAAAACGACGATGTTTTTCATCCTGCTGTTGCTGGTGGTCGTGGCGGCGTTCTGCATCATGAGCACGCTCATCACCTCGACCGTCCAGAAGACGCGCGAGATCGGCATCCTCAAGGCGCTCGGCGCGACTTCCGGGCAAATTTCGCGCCTGATCCTCATCCAGGGTTTCCTCGTCGGCGTCTTCGGCACGTTGGCCGGCGCCGCATTGGGTTTGCTGACGATAGACAACCTCACGCCGATCCAGACGTTCCTGTCGCACGTGCTCGGCATCGAGGTGTTCCCGCGCGAGATTTACAACTTCACCCAGATTCCCGCGCACCTGGCGTTCCGCGACGCGTTGACCATCACGATATCGGCGCTGGCCATCTGCACGCTCGGCGGCCTGATTCCCGCGCTCTGGGCCGCCAAGCTCGAACCCGTGGAGGCGTTGCGCCATGAGTGACCTGATCCTCGCCGCGCGCGATCTTCACAAGACGTACACCATGGGACGTCGCGCCGTCGAAGTCCTGCAAGGCATCAGCCTCGATGTGCAACGCGGCGAAGTGCTCGTCATCGTCGGCGCGTCCGGCGCCGGCAAAAGCACGCTGTTGCACCTGCTCGGCGGACTCGATGCGCCGACGGCCGGCGAAGTGATGCTCGACGGGTTGCCGCTCTTCCAGAAGTCCGCCGCCGAGCGGACGCGCCTGCGCAATGAGCGGATCGGGTTTGTCTTCCAATCCTACAATCTGTTGCCCGAACTCGACGCGCTGGAGAATGTCTGCCTGCCCGGCCTGCTCGGCGCGCGGCGCACCGACAACTTGACGGAACGCGGAACGGAACTGCTCCAAGCCGTCGGCCTCGGCGACCGTCTCGAACATCGTCCCGCCGAACTGAGCGGCGGCGAACAACAACGTGTTGCCATCGCCCGCGCGTTGGTGAACCGCCCGGACTTGTTGCTTGCCGACGAACCGACCGGCAATCTCGATTCCAAGACCAGCGAATCCATTCTCGATCTGCTCTGGCGTCTTCGCTCGGCGCACAACAGCACCATGATCATGGTGACGCACGACGAGCACATCGCCAAGCGCGGTGAACGCGTCTTGGAGATTCAAGACGGAAAAATCAACGGGTCGTGAAGCCCCGCGTTGCCGCCTCAGTCCCAGCCCCAACTCCAGACACGGAACACGCTGACGTAATCATCCGTCCACAACCCGACGGCTGGGTGCGGGCGCAGCGGCTTCCAGTAACCGGACTTGGCCAGACGTTCCACGCTGGGCGGATGGGGAGTCATCACCAACCAGCGCGACGGCGCGTCGCCGCGCGCTCTTCGTTCGCGGTTGGGAAAGTCCATCCATTGCACGGCAAACAATCCCGCGTCCTGCGCCAGATTCGCCAGCACCGATTTCAGGTCCAGATGCGTCGTGCTGATGTGAAACGCCATCACGCCTTCCGGGGCGAGCTTGCGCCGGTACAACGCCAGCGCTTCGCGCGTGAGCAGGTGCAGCGGCGGCGTGTCCGAGTTGTACGGGTCCAGAATCATCACGCCGAACCGGCCATCCGGCTCCCGTTCGAGTGAGAGCCGCGCGTCGCCCAGCGCCACCGTCACCTCCGCCGGGCAATCGGCGAGAAAACTGAACAGGCGCGGGTTGCGCGCGATTCGTTCCACCTCCGGGTCAATCTCGAAAAACGTCCATTGCTGGCCTTGTTCCCCGTAGCAGGCCACGGTGCCCGCGCCGAGGCCGACGACGGCCACGTGCCGCTTCAATTTCTCCGGCACGATGACCATCACTTCGCCCAGCGGGCCAGACCGCGAGAAATACGAGAGCGGCTCGCGACGGCGCACCGGATCGAGGCTCTGGATGCCGTGGGTCGTGCAGCCGTGTTTCAGCGAGTGCGTGTTGCGCAACACATCGTGCGTGACTTGGTGGATGCCGAAAAAACTGCGCGCCAGATGGATTGTCCGGACTCGTCCCCACAACGGCCACATCGTCGCGGCCAGCACCGCCATGAAACAGAGCGCCAGCCGTACTGGTCGCCGGAAGAACGCCAGACACAACAAGGTCGGCACGACAAACATCAGCGTGTAGTGGAGCCATTGAGGCGACACCGGATGTTGTTGCAGCCAGAACACCGCGCCGGCCGTTGCCAATCCCAGCAGCGCCGCCCATGCGATGTTGCCGGGCCACTTGCGATGTTCCGCGGCAACGCGTCGCGGCAACAGCGCGCACCCCAGCGCCAACGTCAACGGATATTCCCAGACGGTCGGGAACAACAGCGGCGCAAGCAGCGCATTGAACACACCGCCGAGCGCCCCGCCGGTGGCGAGCCAGAGGTAAAACTCCGTCAATTGCGCCGGCGGCGGACGGTCTTTGGCCAGTTCGCCGTGACAAACCATCGCCACCACAAAGAGGACAGCCATGTGCGCCACGACATACACGTCGAGCGGTTCCATCGGCAGACCGAGCAACAATCCGCTCATCGTCCACGGCATCGCCAGCAACACCAGCGGCATCGTCCACAACATCAGCCCGTGCGGCACGAGCCGTCGCCGCGCGAACACGAGCACGAACGTGAGCAGATAAATCGCCAGCGGCGCCACCCACAACAGCGGAATCGGCGCGACCGCATTGGTCAGGTAGGTCGTCACGCTCAACATCAAGCTGCACGGCACAAACGCCAGCAGCAACCAGCGCAATCGCCGGCGAAGCGCAATCGGTTCGTCTGCGGCCGGGCTGACCGGCGTCGCCGTCGCCTCTTGCCGTTTCCAAAAGCCGGTAATTGCCAGCAGCACGACCAACACCGCGAACCCGACCGACCACCACCGGCTTTGCTGGGCGAGTCCGAGGCGCGCCTCGATGAACGCCGGGTAGGCAAGCAACGCCAGCAAACTACCGAGATTGCTGGCGGCATAAAGCCAGTACGGGTCTTTCGCCGTGCAGGCCGCGAACCAGCGTTGCAGCAACGGACTGGCGGCGGCGAGCGTGAAGAACGGCAGCCCGACGGCGACAAGCATGACGGCCAGCAGCCACGGGATGGGATTGCTCTCCGTCGGCGGCAACCAACCGCGCGGCACGGCCACCGGCAAGACGAGCAACGCCGCCAACGCCACAGCAAGGTACGCCCATACTTGCCGACGCGCGCCAAGCCGTCGGACGAGCAAATGCGCGGCGGCATACCCGGCAAGCAGGATGATCTGGTAAAACATCATCGCCGTGTTCCAGACCGACGGCGACCCGCCGAGCATCGGCAGAAGCATTCGCGCGAACATCGGCTGCAGCAGAAACAACAGCGCCGCCGCGAGGAAAACGGTGATGGTGAACACGATCAGCATTGCCAATTACACTGACACGAAACCGTCACGCAAGCGACACCAAAAATGCGTTGCAGCCCCACGCCACTGCGCTTCGCTTCGTGGCTTACTACGAACGAGTTTGTAGTCAGGCACGAAGCGGAGCGGAGTGCCGTGGGTGGGCGCGCTTTTCCATTTCACGCGCCTTGACGCTGGCGCGCCGCTCGCCGATGATGCCCGCATGTTCTGGTTGCTGATAGTTTTGTTGACGGCGTGCCACGCTGTCGCCGCGGAGGACCGTGCGCGGCAGGTTGTGATCGTCTATAACGAGCGCGACCCGGAAAGCCGTTCGCTCGCCGAGTACTACGCGCAACGGCGCGGCATCCCGACCAACCAACTCTGCGCCATCAGCGCCCGGCCAGCCGAGACGATTACCCGCCGGGAGTTCAACGAGGAAGTGCGCGAGCCGGTTCTCCGGTTCCTCATCGGCAACGGATGGCTCTCCCAGCGGGCAAGCGTCGAGAACGGCAGGCCGCGCATTGACACGGTGAGCAGCCGCGTTTCCTGTCTCGCGCTCATCTGCGGCGTGCCGTTGCGCATCGAGCGAGACCCGACCGTTCTGGAAACTCCCTACACAAAAGGCGCGCGCCCGGAGATGACGCGCAACGAAGCGTCGGTGGACAGCGAACTGGCTTTGCTGCCCGTGCACGGCCTGCCCATCGCCGGGCCGCTCCGCAATCCGTTCTTCAGCAGCAAGGTTGGGTTCGCGCCGCCGCTGAACCGCAGCATGTTCCTTGTCGGACGGCTCGACGGTCCCGATGCGTCCGCCGTCCGACGGATGATTGACGATGCGTTGTTTGCAGAACGATACGGCCTGCACGGTCGCGCCTACTTCGACGCGCGCGGCATCCAGGACAAAGGCTACATCGAGGGCGACACGTGGATCAAAGGCGCGCACGAGGCGTTGCGCGCCGCCGGCTACGAATGTGAACTCGACGAGCGCGAAGAACTCTACGATGACAATTACCCGATGACCGACGTGGCCGTTTATGCCGGCTGGTACGCGTCGAACCTGACGGGCCCGTTTCAGCGGCCCGACTTCCGGTTCCGCCGGGGCGCGGTGGCGTATCACATTCACTCGACCAGCGCGCACAGCGTGCGCACACAGGTCGCCGCGTGGGTCGGTCCGTTGCTGCTCAAGGGCGCTGCCGCCAGCATGGGCTGCGTGTTTGAGCCGTACCTGGCCTTGACGCCGCAAGTGGATTTGTTTTTCAAGCGATTGGTGGAAGGATGGACGTTTCTGGAGGCCGGATACGCCGCCAGCCCGTCGTTGAGTTGGCAAACCGTCTTTGTGGGCGACCCGCTCTACCGGCCCTTCGCGGTGTCGCTGGAAGAACAGATTATCTCGCTGAAGGCGGACAATCGTCCCGAACTGGAATGGGCGTGGCTGCGCAAGGTTAATCTCTCGGCGCGGGACGAAGCGTTGAAACTGTGCCGCGCCAAGGCCGGGGAATTGCGCAGCGCCGTTCTCCACGAAAAACTTGGCGACCTGCTTTCCGCCGGCGCTGCGGTCCGCGCCTACGAACAGGCGTTGCAGCACACGGCGGACGCGTTCACGCGCGTTCGAGTGACCGACAAACTCGTGAACGTGTTGCTGGCCGACAAACAACCCGCCGCGGCGCTGGCGCGGCATGAGGCGCAGTTGTTGAATCTGGCGAACCCCGCCGTGGCGGCCCGTTTCTACACGAAAGCGCGCGACCTGGCCCGCGCGGCTGGCAATCAAGACAAGGTTCGTCACTACCAAACGAAGCTGGATGAATTGAACCGTCCCCCGGAACCGCCCTCCGCGCCGGAAACGACTTCGAAGTGATCCGGAAGTGGCTGTTTAATTTCATTGCATCGGCTTCTGTTCAGATGGCGCGTCCGCAGCCGTTGTGCTTGAAAACCGTGTTAGCGTCTGCGATACTCTTACCCATGAAAACCGCGCTGTTGAAACGAATTACGGTTGAGGTGGGGAAATGTGGCGGGCGTCCCTGCATCCGTGGCAAACGCATTCGCGTCACTGATGTGTTGGAGTTGCTCAGCGCTGGTGCTTCATTTGATGAGATTTTAGAGGACTATCCGTTCTTGGAGCGTGAGGACATCCTTGCGGCGATTGAGTATGCCGCACGTCAAACCGACCATGTTGTGCTCCAAACCGCGTGACATTTCTGGTGGACAACCAATTGCCGCAAGCGTTAGCGCGGCTGCTGGCCTCCAAAGGCCACAACTCATGCCACGTTACTGATATAGGCCTGGACGAAGCTGCCGACAAGGTTGTGTGGAATTACGCCGTTCGCCATCGGATGGTACTTGTCAGCAAAGATGAGGATTTTCTTCCCCTTGCCAACCGCGTCGGCAAGACAACGCCGTGGATTTGGGTGCGTTTGGGGAATTGTCGAAAACAACATCTCTTGACCGCGTTCTCTGCTGCATTGCCTCGACTGCAAGCCGCATTGCGGCGTGGTGATCGAATCATCGAACTCCGTTGACAAGGCTGGATTTATTAGTTGCGGGGAAGGGGGTGGATTCGTATAGTGCGCGCCTTCGCGGATTGGAACTACCCAACTCATCATCATGAAAATTGGCATACCTAAAGAAACGGTCGCGGGCGAACGCCGGGTGGCTTTGACACCCGACGCCGCCGGCGCGCTGGCAAAAGCAAAGCTCGAAGTGATCGTGGAGGCCGGTGCCGGCAGCGGCGCATGGTTCGCCGACGCCGACTACGAAAAGGCAGGTGCGCGGATCGTCCCGGACGCATTGGCCGAGGCCGATCTCGTCGCCAAGTTCCACAAACCCACCTCAGCCGAAGTCGCGCGCCTGCGCGAAGGCAGCGTTCTCATCAGTTTCATGTACGCAGCCACGAACCCGGATCTCGTCCAGCAACTCGCGGCGCGCCAAGTGACCTCATTCGCCATGGATGCCGTGCCGCGCATCAGCCGCGCGCAAAGCATGGATGCGCTGTCCTCGCAGGCCGGCGTGGCCGGGTACAAGGCGGTGCTCGTGGCAGCGGAGGCGTTGCCGAAATTCTTTCCCATGTTGACCACCGCGGCGGGCACGATTCGTCCCGCACAAGTATTGGTGCTCGGCGCCGGCGTGGCCGGGTTGCAGGCCATCGCCACGGCGCGGCGGCTTGGGGCGGCGGTGTGGGGCTACGACGTGCGCGCCGCCGTGAAAGAACAGGTGGAAAGTCTCGGCGCGAAGTTTCTGGAGTTCGATATTGGCGTGAAAGACGCCGAGGGCGCCGGTGGTTACGCGAAAGAATTGTCCGCAGAGGCGAAACAGAAGCAGCAGGAAGCGTTGGCGGCGCGAACGAAGGACTTCGACGTGGTCATCACGACCGCGTTGATCCCCGGTCGCCCGGCGCCGCGCCTGATCAACAAGGAAACCGTGGCCGGCATGCGGCCCGGCAGTGTGATTGTGGACTTGGCGGCCGAGACGGGCGGCAACTGCGAGTTGACCAAGCCCGGCGAAATGACGGTGCAGCACGGCGTGACGATTTGCGGCCCGATCAACCTTGCCGCCACGATGCCGGTTCATGCGAGCCAGATGTACGCGCGCAACGTCACGGAACTGCTGAAAGTGCTGGTCAAGGACGGCCAGCTCAAATTGGATTTCAACGATGAGATCGTGAAGGGCGCCTGCATGACCCACGACGGAAAGGTGATGACGAAATGAGCGAAACACTGGTTACACTGATCGTGATCTTCGTGCTGGCGATGATCGTCGGCATTGAAGTCATCAAGAAAGTCCCGACGCTGTTGCACACGCCGTTGATGTCGGGATCGAACGCCATTTCCGGCATCACCATCATCGGCGCGATGATCGTTTTGGGCTGGGGCAAGACGACATTGGCGGCAATCTTGGGCTTCGTGGCGGTCGCCTTTGCGATGTTTAACGTGGTCGGCGGCTATCTCGTCACCGACCGGATGTTGCAGATGTTCAAGAAGAAGGAAGGGGGCGACGCGAAATGAAGGTGGCCTTGATGGATTTTGCGTATCTGGCAGCGGCAGTTCTGTTCATTACCGGTTTGAAATGGCTCTCAGCCCCGGCGACGGCGCGCAAGGGCAATTTCCTGTCGTCGTTCGGCATGTTGCTTGCGATCTTGGTGACGTTGTTCGACAAGCACATCCTGAGCTACTGGGGCATCCTCGCCGGTGTGGTGGTGGGCGGATCGTTGGGTGCGTGGGCGGCACGCACAGTGAAGATGACGGCCATGCCGCAGATGGTGGCCATCCTCAACGGCTTTGGCGGCCTCGCGTCGCTGCTCGTTTCCGCGGGCGAATGGCATCGGCTGGCGTTGTCGGATTTCCCGTTCCCGACCAATGTGGCAATCAGCATCTATGCCAGTTCGATCATCGGCGCAGTCACCTTTAGCGGCAGTCTTGTGGCCGCCGGCAAATTGCAGGAGATCATCAGTGGACGACCGGTGCTGTTCAAGGGACAGCACATCCTGAACGCCGTGTTGTTCCTCGCCTGTCTGGGCTTGGCGACCTATCTGACGATGCACACGGCGAATCCCTACGCATTCCTTGCGCTGAACATCCTGGCCTTGGTGCTCGGCGTGTTGCTGGTCATCCCCATCGGCGGCGCCGACATGCCGGTCGTGATTTGCCTCTTGAATTCCTATTCCGGCATCGCGGCGGCCACCACCGGGTTCATCATCAACAACCACGGCCTCATCATCACCGGCGCGCTGGTCGGCGCTTCGGGCATCATCCTGACGCAGATCATGTGCAAGGCCATGAACCGTTCGCTGGCCAACGTCCTGTTCGGCGGATTCGGCGCGGCTTCGACCACCGGCGGCCCCGCCGGCACGGCCGCGAAGGGCACCGTTCGACAAATTAACGCCGAGGACGCCGCCGCGTCGCTGGCCTACGCGGAGTCGGTGGCGTTTGTTCCCGGCTACGGTCTGGCCGTGGCGCAGGCGCAACACGTGGCGCGCGAACTTGGCGAGTTGCTGGAGAAACGCGGCGTCAAGGTGACTTACGGGATTCATCCCGTGGCCGGGCGCATGCCGGGGCACATGAACGTTTTACTGGCGGAAGCCAATGTCCCCTACGACAAGCTGCTCGACATGGAAGTCATCAACCCGCACTTCGAGCGCACCGACGTGGTCGTGGTGGTCGGCGCGAACGACGTGGTCAATCCCGCCGCGCGCAACGACCCCAGCAGCCCGCTTTACGGGATGCCGATTCTCGACGTGGACAAGGCGCGACAGATCATCTTCATGAAGCGCAGCCTCAATCCCGGCTTTGCCGGCATTGACAACGAGCTGTTCTACAATGAAAAGACCAGCATGTTGTTCGGCGACGCCGCGAAGATGCTGGCCGCCCTCGTCACCGAAGTCAAACAGGTCTGATGAAGGGTAGGGGCGGAAGGTGGGAGGTGGTAGGTAGGGTCGAGTGGCGGCGGACGACCCGGTGGGTCGTCGCTGACAACCGTTGAAGGCTGCTCCGAAACAAGGCATCGGACGATAATCTTCCAGTGCCCCATGGCGACCAGAACCCACCAGACGACAATCCGCCAGCACCCCGAAGCATCCGAAACCTGCTGGAAGATAATGGGCACCTCCGGCAACTGCTTTTCTGGTGTAGGCCGCTTCTGCGAAGCGGCGCAATCCTTCGTGAAATCGCCGACTCGCAGAGTCGGCCTACAACGATTTGAGAGTTACCGGAGGTGCCCTAATCTTCCACCACCCCAGAGCTTCGAAGCTGGAAATAAAATGCAAGTTTCCACAGGAAAACGCAGATTTATGGGGCTGGCGAAGGGCGTTTTTGTGGGGTCAGCTACGGCTTGGCTGGCGGAGCAACAACAGTGGATGGCGTTTGATTCGTCGCGGCGGGTTTCTCCGGAAGCCGCACCATTTTCGGCGGTTTGACGGCGGCGTAGTCTTTTCGCGAGAAGGCTGCCTTGTTCTGTTCCCATAACTGGCGAACAGATTCTATCAGTCCGGGAGATCTCCGTTCGGCGCAGGTCTCCTGACCGCGTCGTTTCGTTTGACCGAATGGTCTGCCTGTAGAGCAACAAGTGGAAGACCTTCGGTCGAGGATAGTGCGGGGTCAGGAGACCCACGCACAACTTGGCTTTATGCTCGCGCAGACGTAAGGCCTGCGGCTACAAATCCGATTCCGCGTTCCGTCTTTATTTCAGGACATTCAGCCCAAAGCTTGTCATCCTGAGCGAAGCGAAGGATCTCGCAAGATTCGCGTGTCTCACACAAGTCGGTTCAGAGGTTCTTCGCTTCGCTCAGAATGACAAACAAAGGCTGCTTCAGCCGGCGACGTTGAACTTGTCCTGTGCGTGCAAGGCGGCCCCGACAAGACAGGGTTCGGGGTAGGGACACTTTTCTACGACCGGCATCTTCAGGATGGTGGAGCCTTCCCGTTGCGCCCGCTCAATCGCCGGGACAAACAACAGAGTCCACCAGTGTGTCAGTCCGCCGATCAACGTGATTCTCTGACGCCCGTAATGCAGGACAGTGTTCTTCAGGACATGGGCGATGGCACGCTCTTGGATGGCGCGGATGCGCTCAGTGATGTCGTCGGGTTTCTGGGTGTGCGCCGCGTAAACCGATTCGGAAGCCAACTGGTCGAGAATCTTGTCGCGACGGTCAGGGCGCAACAAATCCTCGGCGCTGAATGGCGCGCCGTCGGTTTCTTCCTCGTTCATCTTGTTGATGAGATGTTGGAATACGGGATGGGCGGGCTTGACTTGTCCATCGAGGAACGCGGCGCGCAACATCCTGCCGGCGCCGTTGCCGGACGCAAACGCCTCGACGCATTTCTTGACGGGATTGCCGGGACAGTTGCACGAGGGCGGCGTTGTCCACGACCAGTCTGCTGCGTAGGGATACTCGGTGTGGCCGGTCTCGGCTTCGAGAAGCTGGCCGCCGACCATGACGCCGGTGTTGAGGCCGCTGGAGAAGGTGATGACGACGGCGTTGCCGTGGCCGCTGAGCTTGCCGACGCCGTACGCGGCCATGGCGAGGTCGTTGCCGATGGCGACGCGGTAGCCGTCCTTCTGAAGTTGAGCGCCAAAATCAATGGGAGGCGGAATCTTGGTGTTCGGCGAGTGGAGGACGCAAAGCTTGTCGCGGTCAATCGCGCCGGCGGCGGAGATGCCGATGACGCAACTCTCCGGCGTGGCGCCGAACTCGCGCAACGACTGCCGGGTTTCGTCCAGCAGTTCCGCGTTGGACGCCATGTTTTTGGTCTTGTAGCGGCGCGATTGGGTGAGCGGTTGCGCCTTGGAGGGGTCAATGACGCCGTCCACTTTCTTCGTGCCGCCGAAATCCATTCCGATGAGCATGGTGATCCTTTTATGTTGGGCGGGATTGTACGAATCCGCGAGAACGGGTCAAGGTCGGTTTTGGATGAAACAACAAAGCGTCCGGGACGGACGCCGCTACAATCAAAAGAACGTTTTGTTCGGGGTTTTAATTTGCCGGCAGGTTATGTAGCGGGAACACCGACTGCTTGAGTTTGGCAATCGTCTCGCGCACGGCTGGTTCAACAACGGCGCGTTGCGCGGGGCTGACCGGCAGGACGCGGTCCTGCAAGCCGCCGAGCCATTCGGAGCTTTCGAGCATCACACCGCCCATGCCCATGCTGAGGTCGTGCTCATTGTCGCCGGTGAGCGTCTTCCACGCGAGCGTCCAGCCGCGCACGGTGTTCTCGACGTGATAACCGCCGCCGCCGGTGACCAAGAGCGGCACGTTCAGGCGCAAGAGGTGGTTGAGAATTTCCACGAACACGTTGTTGGTGAGGCGCAAGTGCGTCAATGGATCGCCGGCGAGCGCGTCCATGCCCAGTTCCAACACAACAACATCCGGCGCGTAGGCCCGCAGTAGCGGAGATGCGACTTGGTCGAACGCAAGCAGGTAGGCGTCGTCGTAGGTTTCGGCGGGGAAGGGGATGTTGACGTTGTAGCCGAGGCCGGGGCCTTCGCCCAGCTCGTCCTCGAAACCGCCCCACGGGAAAAGTGTCTTGCCGGATTCGTGCAGCGAGATGGTCATCACGTCGTTGCGACGGTAAAAGGCGGCTTGTGTGCCGTCGCCGTGGTGGGCATCAACATCAAGGCAAAGCACACGTTTGCCAGCATCGGCGAGTCTCATGCAGGCGAGCACGACATCGTTGATGTAGCAGAACCCGGCCGCCTTCTCCGGCATGGCGTGATGCAGGCCGCCCCACGGGGTGAATGCCGCGCGGGTTTTGCCGTCCAGAATCAGTTCAGCCGCCGTCAACGATGCGCCTGCGGCGCCGACGGCATACTGCCAGAGGTCGTGAAACAAGGGTGTATCGGGTGCGCCGAGTCCCATGTGCAGTCCCTCGACGCGCAAATCGCCGGCGGAGGCGCGTTGGAGTTCGTCGAGATAGCGGGGTGTATGGAATTTTTCCAGAACGGCTTGAGTCGCCGGCGTTGGCGTGACTTCGTTGCAGGGAAGGCCGAGCGAGAGAATGCGTTGCCGTGTCCGTTTGGCCCGGCTGATATTGAAGGGGCAGTCCGTCGGATAACTCAGCGCCGCCAGTGCGGGCGAGTAGATGAATGCCGGGGCGCGATCCATTGGCCGTGCTGGTTGTTGGTCTTACTCGAAGTTGAGGTCGTAATGATAGACGTCGTCCTGGAGTTTGCTGCGGACTTTGCAGTTGGCGCGGTTGAAGACGGCCTGCATCGGTCGGTTGGTGCGCAGGACCTCGGCGGTGAACCCGCTGATGCCGCTGCGCCGGGCGATCTTGATGAGATGGTTGAGCATGAAGGTGCCGATGCCTTTGCGCTGCCATTTGTCCTGCACGACAAACGCCACTTCGGCGCGGTTAGTCTTTTGGTCGAGGTAGTAACGCCCGATGGCGACCACATCTTCGCCGTACGCCTCCGGCACCGTGGCGAGAATCGCCACCTCAGTGCGCGGGTCAATGTAGGTCATGTCGAGGATCTCCTTGCGCGGGATCGCCTGCATGTGCTGCATGTATCGGTAGTAGATCGTCTCCTGCGAAAGGGTGTAAAACAATGTGCGCATCCGCGGTTCGTCGGTCGGATGGATGGCGCGGAAGAACAATTGCGTGCCGTCGTTGAGCAGCATCGTGGTGCGCAGTTCGCGCGAACCGCCGGTGAGTTTGCTTTCCTTGTCCAGCAAATCGGACGGAAGGAATTTCGAGTGGATGGCTTCGCGCAACAGTTGGGCGCGGAATTGCGGGGCTGCGATGCTGATCAACGCGAGAGCGCGTTCCTGGACGCTCTTGCCGTGCAGGTACGCGACGCCGTGTTCCGTTACGACGTAGTGCACTCCGGCCCGGGTGGTGACGACGCCGGCGCCCTCGGTCAGGTGCGTGACGATGCGCGACGCTTTGCCGCCCTGCGCCGTCGAAGGGAGCGCGATGATGGCGCGTCCGCCGGGGGCTTTGCCCGCGCCGCGGTTGAAGTCCACCTGGCCGCCGACGCCGGAGTAGAATTTCTCGCCGAGCGAATCGGCGCAGACCTGGCCGGTGAGGTCAATTTCCAGCGCGGTGTTGATGGCGACCATCTTCGGTTGCTGGCTGATGATGGACGGGTCGTTGATGTACTCGGTCGGGTGGAAGGAAAAGAGCGGGTTGCCGTCAATGTAGTCGTAGAGTTTGCGCGAACCGAGGCAGAAGCTGGCGGCGATCTTGCCGTGGTCAATCTTCTTGCGCGCGCCGGTGACGGCGCCGGACTCGACGAGGTCCACGATGCCGTCGGTCAACATCTCGGTGTGGATGCCCAGGTCGCGTTTGTGGGTCAGCAGTTTCATCAACGCCTGTGGGATTCGCCCGATGCCAAACTCCACGGTCGAGCCGTCCTCCACGAGCGCAGCAAGATGTTCAGCGATTTGGCGCGCCTCGCCCGACGGCTCAAGCTGGGAGACCTCTATCAAGGGCGTTTCGACCGGCACAAGGAGGTCAATGTCATAGACGTGCAGCGAGGAGTTGCCGAGGGTGCGCGGCATGTTGGGGTTGACCTCGGCGATGACAAGGGAGGCGTTCTCGGCGGCGCTCTTGACGATGTCCACCGACACGCCCAGGCTGCACATGCCGCTGGCGTCGGGCGGTGTGACGTGGATCAGCGCCACGTCCAGCGGCAATTGGCCGGAGTTGAACAGGCGCGGAATATCGGACAGGTGGATCGGCGTGTAATCGCCCAACCCTTTCTGGATGACATCGCGGACATTATGGGAAATGAAGAAACTGTTGACGCGGAAGTATTGCTGCATTTCCTGGGTGGTGTAAGGGGCTTCGCCGAACGTCAGGAGGTGGACGATTTCGGTGTCGGTCAGTTCCGCGCCGCGTCGGGTGAGCGCGCTGACCAACGTGGTCGGCACGGCGCAGCCGGTGCCGATGAATACCCGCTGGCCGGGACGGAGCCGGCGCACGGCTTCGTCGGCGGTGGCGATCATGCCGGCGTATTTTTGTTTCCAATCGGTGTCGTAAGAAGGTCGTTTAGTGGTGGTCATGCTGCTCCGGGGAGGGAATGGCGTTGTTGATCAAGGTAATGCGGGCATCGGCGACATAGGCCTCGGTGCCCACTTCGCCGACGATGAACGGATTGATGTCGAGTTCGGCGATCTGGGGGTAATCAGTGACGAGCTGGCTGATGCGTTGCAGCGAGGTGGCGATGGCTTCCATGTCCACCGGCGCCTGGCCGCGCGCGCCCTGCAACAGGGCGTAGCTGCGCGTGTTCTTCAACATCTGCATCGCCTCCTCCGCCGTGATCGGCGCGAGGTAGAACGTCACGTCCTTCATCACCTCGACGAAGATGCCGCCCAGGCCGAACATCAACATCGGCCCGAATTGCGGGTCGCGCGTCATGCCGAGGATGACCTCGCGGCCGCGCGTGCCCATCTTTTCGACGTAGCCGCCGCGGATTCGCGCGTTGGGCGCGCGGCGCTGCACGCGCAGCATCATCAGGTCAAACGCGTCGCGGACCTGCTCGGGGTTGGCGAGGTTGATGCGGACGCCGCCAAAGTCGGACTTGTGAATGATGTCCGGTGACGAAATCTTGAGCACCACCGGATAACCGATGCGCTCGGCGATTTCCACGGCCTGCGCCGGTGTTTCCGCCAAGCCGCCCGGCAGGATGTTGAAATCGTAGGCGCGCAGGATTTCCTTCGCCTCGACTTCGCCCACCTGCTTGATGCCCATCCGCCCGTGCCATCCAATCACGCGGTCCACGCGACGGCGATTCACCGGGAAACGCGCCACCACGCGGGGTGGACGGTTCTTCCATGCGGCGTAATCGCACAGCGCCCGCAACGCGCCAATCGCGCGTTCCGGCGACGGATAGTTCGGGATGTTCAACTCCATCAGGCGCGCGTGCGCCGTCACCATTTCCTGGCCGCCGAGGAACGCCGCCAGCATCGGCTTCTTGCCGTGGTGCGCCTTTGCCAGTTTCTCGGCGAGCACCAGCGGCTGCGTCATGTTCTGCGGCGTGACCACTACGACAATCGCGTCCACGTTCGGGTCGTCCTGCAAAATCTCAAACGCCTTCGCATACCGGTCCGGGTCGGCGTCGCCAATCACGTCCACGGGGTTGCCCACCGCCGCCGTCACCGGCAGCCCGGCGCGCAACTTCTGCTGCGTCTCCTCTGTCGGCGTGATCATCTTCAATCCCGCCATCTCCGCCGCGTCACTGGCCATGATGCCGGGGCCGCCCGCGTTGGTGATGATGGCGACCCGCTCGCCCACGGGCAACGGCTGCATCGCGAAGGCCGTCGCGTAATCGAACAACGCCTCGAAGTTTTCCGCGCGAATGACGCCGCTGCGCTTGAACGCCGCGCCATACGCCATGTCTGCGCCCGCAAGACTGCCCGTGTGCGACGAGGCCGCCTTCGCGCCGGCTTGCGTGACGCCGACTTTCAGGATGACGACCGGTTTGACGTTGGCCGCCTGCTCGGCGACGCGCAGGAACTCGTCGCCCTCGGTGATGCTTTCGAGGTAACCGGCGATGACAGCGGTTTGTTTGTCGTCGGCAAGCGTCTGGAGCAGGTCCACCTCGTTGAGGTCGGCTTTGTTGCCGAAGCTGACGACTTTTCCCAGCCCCATCCGGCGATGACACGCCATGTCGAGGATGGCGACGCAGAGCGCGCCCGACTGCGAGATGACGGAGATCTTGCCCGGCGGCGGCATCTGCGGGGCGAACGTGGCATTCATCTTGTTGTCGGTATTGATCACGCCGATGCAATTCGGCCCGATCAACCGCGCGCTGGCAGCCCGGCAAGCCTCCGCCAGTTCGCGTTCCCGCGCCGCGCCCTCCGCGCCGACCTCCTTGAACCCGGCGGTGATGACGATGACGCCCTTCGTGCCGGCGTCGAGCGCGCCTTGGACGGCAGCCTGCACGAACTTCGTAGGCACGACGACCACGGCAAGGTCCACCTTGCCGCCGAACGCGTTCAAGTCCGGGTAACATTTCACGCCGAGCACGTCCGTGGCCTTGGGGTTGACCGGCACGATCGTGCCGGCGAACCCGCCGTTGATCAGGTTGGCGACGACCTCGTGGCCGACCTTACCTGGCTCGCGCGAGGCGCCGATGACCGCGACCGTCTGCGGATAAAATAGAGATTCGAGCATTGTGAGTGGTTTCCTTGGTTGAAAAAAACGGGGCGCGCTTTTATAGATGCAAGACCCCGGTGCTGTCAAGAAAGGGGAACGTAAAAAAACGAGCGAGTGCGCTTGACAGTGCCAAGAGGATTTGCTCTTATCCCGCGTGCTTCACCCCCCCACGAACACCGGGTAGCATCAGGAGAAAATAACTATGAGCCAACAACCGCAGACTGTATCAACCGCATCGCTGATGACGGAAAATCGAACGTTCCCTCCATCGGCTGAAATCGTTAAACGCGCCTACATCAACGCCGCCCAATACAAGGAAATGTACGAGCGCTCCGTCAAGGACTCCGACAAGTTCTGGCTGGAGCAGTGCGATACGCTTCAGTGGTTCAAGAAACCCACTGTCTCACGCAAGTACACATGGAACACCGACACCCGCGTCATCAAACACACGTGGTTTGAAGACGGCCAACTCAACGTCACCGTCAACTGCCTCGACCGGCACCTGAACACTGCCACTGCCGACAAGGTCGCCATCCTCTGGCAGGGTGAGCCGGAAGACGACGTGAAGAAAGTCACCTACCGCCAACTTCACGCTGAGGTCTGCAAATTCGCCAACGTGCTGAAAGCGCACGGGGTCAAGAAGGGCGACCGCGTTTCGATCTACATGCCGATGGTCGTCGAATTGCCCATCGCCATGCTCGCCTGCGCCCGCATCGGCGCGATCCACTCGATCGTGTTCGGCGGCTTCAGCGCCGAGTCGCTCGCGGGCCGGATCGTGGATTCCACCTGCAAGATGCTTGTCACCGCCAACGTCTCGCTGCGGGCCGGCAAGCACATCAAGCTCAAGGAAATCGCCGACGAAGCCTGCAAGAAGGCCGGCTGCGTCGAGAAGGTGATCGTGTTCAAGCGCAACGATGAGCCGTGCAACATGACCCCCGGCCGCGACGTGTGGTGGCACGATGAAATGGCCAAGGCCAGCGCGGAGTGCGCGCCGGAACCGATGAACGCCGAAGACCCGCTGTTCATCCTGTACACCTCCGGCTCGACCGGTAAACCGAAGGGCGTCGTCCACACCACCGCCGGCTACCTCCTGCATTGCGCGTTGACGACGAAGTACGTGTTCGACATCCACGACGGCGACATGTTCTGGTGTACGGCCGACATCGGTTGGGTGACCGGCCACAGCTACATCGTCTATGGCCCGCTGGCCAACGGCTTCACCAGCCTGATGTTCGAAGGCGTGCCGACCTACCCGGATGCCGGGCGGTTCTGGCAAATGGTCGAGAAATTCAAAGTCACCCAGTTCTACACCGCGCCGACCGCCATCCGTTCACTTATCCGGTTGGGCGAGGAGTGGCCGAACAAATACGACCTCAGTTCACTCAAGACCCTCGGCTCCGTCGGCGAACCGATCAACCCCGAAGCCTGGATGTGGTACTACCGGGTCATCGGCAAGGAGCGTTGTCCCATCGTGGACACCTGGTGGCAGACCGAAACCGGCGGCCACCTGATCACACCGCTGCCCGGCGCCCATACGCTCAAACCTGGCAGCGCTTCGCGTCCGTTCTTCGGCGTCGAGCCGGTGGTGCTCCGCGACGACGGCAGCGAGTGCTCCGCCAACGAAGGCGGCAAGCTCTGCATCAAGAAACCGTGGCCGGGCATGATGCGCACCACGTGGGGCGACCACGACCGCTTCATTGACACCTACTTCACGATGTACAAGAACCTGTACTTCACCGGCGACGGCTGCCGCACCGACCAGGACGGCGACTACTGGCTGATGGGCCGCATTGATGACGTGGTCAACGTCTCCGGCCACCGCATTGGCACCGCCGAAGTCGAGAGCGCGCTCGTGAGCCACGCCAAGGTGGCTGAAGCCGCCGTGGCGCCGATGCCGCACGACATCAAGGGCCAGGGCCTCTACGCGTTCGTGACGCTGAACGAAGGCGTTGCCGAGAGCGAAGAGCTTCGCAAGGAACTCGCGCTCCACGTTCGCAAAGAGATCGGGCCGATTGCCGTGCCGGACAAGATCCAGTTCGCGCCGGCGCTGCCGAAGACCCGGTCGGGCAAGATCATGCGCCGCATCCTGCGCAAGATCGCCGAGAACGCCGTGGACCAGATCGGCGACACGACCACGCTGGCCGACCCGCACGTGGTCGAAGTGCTCGTCAAGAACCGCTTGTAACAACCAACCCTCGGAACAACGCCGGGCGTGCCAGTGCGCGCCCGGCGTCTTCCCTTTAGGAGACTCCAATCATGTCAGAAAACAAAGTGATGAATCGGTGGTGGGTGGTCGTCGGTGGCATCCTCGTGCAGTTGTGCCTGGGCGCCATCTACGCGTGGTCGGCGTTTACCGGCAAACTGACGGCGGCCGACGGCCTGTTCCAGTTCACGAAGACGCAGACGCAGGTCATCTTTTCCCTCGGCCTGCTGTCGTTTGCCGTGGTGATGGCGTTGGTGGCGGGCAACTGGCAGAAGAAAGTCGGGCCGCGCATCGTCGCGATCACCGGCGGCGTGTTGTTGGGAATCGGCTATTTGCTGGGCGGATTGGCCGGCAACAGCTTCTGGGGCATTCTGATCGGCGTCGGCTTGTTGGGCGGCGCGGGAATCGGTTTGGCCTATGTCTGTCCCATTGCTGCGCTGGTGAAGTGGTTTCCCGACAAGAAAGGTTTGATCACCGGGCTGGCCGTGGCCGGGTTTGGATTTGGCGCGCTGATCTGGATCAAGCTGACCAGCGGCTTCAAGTTCGGCCCGGTTGACCTGACGCCCGGCTGGACGGGATTGTACGGAATGGGATGGACTACGAGCCAGATCTTCATGCTTTATGGCGTACTATTTGCCGTGCTCGTCACACTCGGCGCGCTGGTGATGGTCAACCCGCCCGATGGCTGGAAACCATCCGGCTGGACTCCGCCGGCGGCGGGAACCGCCGGTGCGGGACACCATGAGTTCAGCGTCCGCGAGATGGTGGCCACCCCGCAGTATTGGACACTGTTCTTTTCATTCTTTGTAGGCGCGACATCGGGGTTGATGGTGATTGGCGTCATTCAATTGTTTGGCACGGACGCGCTGCTGGCGAACGGCGTTGAGAAAGCGCGCGCTGCCGTCATCACCGGGACCGCGATGGGATTGTTCTACGCGCTGCTGAACGGCCTTGGCCGGATCATCTGGGGATCGCTCTCCGACAAACTGGGCCGGAAGAATTCGATTGTGTTGATGAGCGCGTTGCAGGGCGTGATGATGATTGTGTTCTACTTCATCGGCGGCACCGAGTGGGGGTTGTACCTCGGCGCGGCAATCATCGGCTTCAACTTCGGCGGCAACTTCGCCCTGTTCCCGGCGGCCACAGCCGATTACTTCGGCAACAAGACTGTCGGCACGAACTACCCGTGGGTGTTCCTCTCCTACGGCGTCGGCGGCGTGGTCGGTCCCGTGCTCGGCGGCATGATGGGCGACGCGAAAGCGTGGATGTGGGCGTTTATCCCGGCAGGCGTGGCCTGTTTGGTGGCATCGGCACTGGCGCTCACGTTGAAAGCGCCGCAAATCAAGAAAGCCTGACCAACTCGTGCAAACAAGAACGGGCTGGCCGCGTCGCACGGTCAGCCCGTTTTATTTTTCGTCCAACAAGGGACGGAACTCTCCCGTGGCCGCGTCCAACGCGCTCATCTTCATCGTGGCGATGCTGAACATCCATCCGTGGAGACGGAGCGCGCCGGCAGCCAGACATTCCGCCACGGCAGGATAGCCCGCAAGATTCCGCAACGCGATTCTGACATTTTCTTCCGCAAGCGCCGTCAACCGGTCAGTGACCGTGACGGGAACGCGGTCAAGAAGCGACGCGCCTTGATCGAGCCATTGACGAAGATGGGGCATCGGCGGCGCAGCCGGGAGGCCGTCCAATAACGCATGCATCGCGCCGCATTGCGTGTGGCCGCAGACAATAATGTCCGGCACACGGAGAACGTTGACGGCGTATTCAATGGTCGCCGCCACGGAGTGCGAAGCCGAATCAACCGGCGGCACGATGTTGCCAATGTTCTTGATGATGAAAAGATCGCCGGGCTGGCTGTCGGTCAACAGATCGGGCGTCACCCGCGAATCGGCACAAGTGATGAACAAGGCGCGCGGGTGTTGCCCCTCGCGCGCAAGGCGCGCAAACAATTCACGGAACTGCGGCGCCTTCGTCCGTTGGAAACGCGCGACTCCTTTGGCGATCTGTTCCATGACGGCACTTAGAACTTGTAGATCAGCGAGAGTTGCTTGCGAAAATCGTCGCCGTCTTGCTGGTCCTTGTAGCCGGTGTGCAGATAGGAAAGCTCGATGCCGATGGAGAGATTCGGCGTGACGAAGTAGGTGGCATTGCCGAACGCGACGGTGTTGTAGGTGCGGTTCTTGGTGGCAAGGTCGGAGTCGCGCGGATCATCAATCGCCGCGCCGGCGTTGAACTGCCATTTCTCGCACGGCGTCAGCGCCAACGCGACCCAGCCGCCCATGCTGCGGATGGCTGTCATCGTGTTCGTGTTGACGCCCTGGCCGATGCCGCCGAGGTAGGCGTCGAGATTTTGACCGAGGAACCCCTCTGCCTGCAACGCGAGCCATTTGGTGATGGGGAAGGTCATGTCCGCGTTGATGGACCACGAATCAATCCGTTTGTTGCCGGTGAATCGCTCCTGTCCAAAATGGCCGGAGACGCCGATCACAGTCGGTTTTTCCGTCAGCAACGGAAAACCGACGCTGGCGCGGCCCTGAAAGGTTGGGATGCCGGATTCCTGACCGGTGTCGCCGCTGCTGGTGCTGCCGAGGGTGCGCCCGGAGATGGTGCGCGTGGCGGCGGTTTCGAGTTTGATTTCGACTTTGTCGGCGGGTTTGAAGGTTTCACTCAGGCGCAACTGCGGACGGCGATAGCCCATGTTGCCCTGCCACCAGCCGACGGTGTAATTGATCGTCGGCATGAACAGCGGCGAGATCACGTCGGAGGTCTGTCCCGCGAGCACCTGAAGCTGGAGATCCGGCCAGAACGCCGTGAGATAGGCATGGCGCATCATCGGGTTCGGTTTGTTTTCCGTGCCGCCGCCGTAGAAATCCATTTCGATCAAGCCGCCGGTTTGGACTGTCTTGGATTCAGGTCCCTTGATGCGCAATCCGAGCCGTGTCTGGTTGGCGGTCATGCTGAATTCGTCGTGGACATTCGCGCCGCTGTGGGATTCCGCCCAACGCGCGTAGTTGCCAATGGAGGCCGGGGAACTGTCATGTGACGCATCGAGCTTCACATACCCGTAGAACTCCATGTCGAGTCCGGCGACAATCGGTTTCTTGCCGGCGGGCACGGTGGCCGTGGCGGCCGGGGCGGGAGCGCGCTCCTTGAGCAATGCCTTGATCTCGGCCAGTTCGTTTTCCAAACGCTCGACGCGCTGGCGCAACTGTGTGTTCTCCTGCGTCAGGTTCTGCAGATCCGGTTTCTGTGCGGCGCGGGCATCAAGGCAAAGCAACGCCGACACACTGGCTAGACACATGATACGAATGGGGTTCATTGATAGGCTCCTGGAAGTTGAAACGGGGTGGACTTGTAGCGGCAGGCTCCGTCAAATGCAAGAGAAAGTTTGATTCGCGCAGCGGAACCGCTATCCTGCTGCACGTGAGCTTCACCGAACAAGATGAACGATTCATGCGGCGCGCGCTGGCGCTCGCCCGTCGCGGCATCGGCAAGACCAGCCCGAACCCGGCTGTTGGCGCCGTGTTGGTGCGCGGCGGCAAGATCATCGGCGAAGGCTGGCATCGTCGCGCCGGTGATGCGCACGCTGAAATCAATGCGCTGCGGGACGCAGGAGTCCAGCGTCCAGCGTCCAGCGTCCGTAGTCATGACTCAGGACTCAGGACCAGGGACTCAGGACTGGTTCTCTACGTCACGCTGGAGCCGTGTTGCACGCACGGCCGAACGCCGCCGTGCACGGATGCCATTATTGCTGCGGGTGTTCGCCGTGTGGTAGTGGCGGCGACGGACCCGAACCCGAAACATCGCGGTCGCGGCCTGCGTCTGTTGCGGCGCGCAGGAATCCGAGTCGGGGCTGGTTTGCTCGCGGAGGAGGCGGCTGCGTTGAACCCGGGGTTCAATAAATGGATCGTCACCGGGATGCCGTGGGTCATTGCCAAGGCGGCGCTGAGTCTCGATGGCAAAATGGCGACGCGCACCGGCGACTCGAAATGGATCACCGGCCAAGCGGCGCGCCGGGAAGCGCACCAGTTGCGCTCGCAGGTGGACGCCATCATGGTCGGCGCGAACACCGTCATCCGCGATGATCCGCAGTTGACGCTTCGGCACGGCGTGCGCGGTCGGCAACCGTGGCGCGTGGTGGTCGGGCGGTGTCCGCGAACTGCCAGGGTATTCACGGATGCGCACCGTGAACGGACCGTTCATTTCACGACACGGAACCTGCGGTTGGTGTTGCGGAAGTTGGGTCGGATGGGAGTCACGAGCGTGCTGATTGAGGGTGGGCCGACGCTGTTGCGTGCGGCGTTCGATGCCGGTGTGGTGGACAAGGTAGCTTTCTTTTTTGCGCCGAAGGTGATCGCCGGTTCAGCAACGATGGCCAAAGCTAAGATGGTGCACGGAATGTGGCGCAGAACCGGCTCGGACATGCTTTTTGAGGGAGATGTCAAATGATTTTGGTGGTGAATCTGTCGCCGGCATGGCAGCGGACGCTTTTTTTTGACGAGTTTTCTCTTGGCGAGGTGAACCGGGTACAACGGGTGGTCGAGACTGCGTCGGGCAAGGGCGTCAACGTAGCGCGGGTCCTGATGACGTTGGGAGAAAGAGTGCGTCTGTTGACCGTGGCAGGTGGTCGTCGGGGCAAATTGTTTTGTCAGGCGTTGGCAGCGAATGGCATTCGCGCGCGGATCGTGCCGGTGCGCGGGGAAACGCGGTTCTGCCAGACGCTCGTTGGCGGCAACGCGGCGACCGAGGTGGTGGAAGAATCGGCGGCGTTGCAACGCACGGAAGTGCGCGCTGTTTTCGATGCGTTTGAGGAGGAGTTGAAACGCACGAAGATATTGGTGTTGAGCGGGACAGTGCCGCGCGGTTGCGGTGACAACTTTTACGCGCGGCTGACGCGGGCGGCTCGCAAGGCCGGTGTGCCGGTGGCAGTGGACGCCCAGAAAGCGCAGTTGATGGGCGCGGTGCGCGAGCATCCGAGTCTGGTCAAGATCAACCGAGCGGAATTGGCGGCGGCGGCAGGCAAGGGAGGAGTTACAGCGTTGAGGAAGTTTGGCGCGGAGCGGGTAGTGATTACGAGCGGAGCGAAGCCGGTGGTCGGCTTCGATGGCCGTGAACGATGGGTGGTTCATCCGCCGCGTGTGAAAGCGTTGAACCCGATTGGGTCGGGCGATTCGATGTTGGCTGGGATCGTCGCGGGACTGCGGCGCGGCTGGGACTTGAGGGAAGCCGTGCGGCTGGGTGTCGCCTGCGGCGCGGCCAATGCGTTGACGGAGACCGCCGGTGTGGTGCGCGCAGCGGATGTGCGGCGGTTGCTGTGTGAATGCTAGACAAGCGGCGGTCGGCTTTGTAAGGTGCGCCCATGTTTACCGGAATTGTCGAGGAGACGGGCGTTGTCGAGCGCATCCGTCAAGGACCGAAGTCCACTGAACTTTATGTGCGGCCGAATACGGTTGACCGGTCGCTGCGCGTTGGCAACAGCATTGCGGTCAACGGCGCCTGCCTGACCGTCGCGGCCAAACGCGGCAGCCTGTTGCGCTTCGACGTGCTCAACGAGACGATGACGCGGACGAACTTCGGCGAGTTGGAGCATGGCAGCCTCGTGAATTTGGAGCGTCCGTTGCGCGCGGATGGCCGGTTGGACGGTCATTTTGTGCAGGGGCACGTGGACGGCACGGGCGTGGTGCGCCGGTACGAGAAGTCGGGGTCGGATTACGTTCTGGAAGTGAAAGCACCGGCGGCGATCATGAAATACATTGTCGAGAAAGGCTCCATTTCGGTGGACGGCATCAGCCTGACGGTGGCGGCGTTCGGGGGAAACTGGTTTCGGATCTGGATCATCCCGCACACGCACGAAATCACGAAC
>Ga0194112_10001058_pt1 | contig 40246 bp, 38 predicted proteins | sample TA2MahC400mmetaG_FD_146191 | JGI IMG/M metagenome (GOLD analysis project Ga0194112, IMG submission 146191) | Freshwater microbial communities from Lake Tanganyika, Tanzania - TA2015016 Mahale Deep Cast 400m | ecosystem: Environmental > Aquatic > Freshwater > Lake | place: Tanzania: Lake... | reverse complement strand
TTCTCCCGTCCCGTCACGGGCACCACCAAAATCGTTCACCAATACCTTCGCACCACGCCTCGCCAGCTCCAACGCATATGCCCGACCCAATCCGCCTCCCGCTCCCGTCACCACCGCAACCCGACCGTCAAAACGGACCTCGTCCTTCGGAATTTCGCCGTATTCAAAAACACCCCTGTCGATAACGATGTCTCCCGTACCGGCATTAACCGTACGCCAGAGGGCTTTCCCTTCTTCCGTCTTCCAGATCAACGTCTTTATCGGCTCACCCGGATAGAGGGTCTGGGAGAAACGGCAGGAAAGATGCCGCGCCTTCTCCGGCGCTCCCGGTACCAAAGAGGCCATCAGGGCGCGGCATGCGAAGCCGTACGTACACAATCCGTGCATGATCGGTTTTTCGAAGCCCACCATCTTCGCAAATTCCGGATCAACATGAAGTTGAAAGATATCGCCGGAAAGCCTGTAGATGAGAGGCTGATCCGGGGATGGATACGCCTCCACCAAGAAATCCGGTTCCCTGTCCGGAAATTGAACGATCTGCTGAGGGGCGTCCTTGCCCCCGAAACCGCCGTCCAGACGGCCGAAGAGGGTTATCGTACTGGTGAACAATTTCTGCCCGTTTGTATGAAATGTATCGCTCTCCGCAATGACCAGCGCACCTTTCGGCCCTTTATCAAAATAATCTTTAATGGTACCCTCCGTGATCAGAGTACCTGACGACGGGATGGGCCTGTGGAATATGATGTCCTGTTCTCCATGGAGGATTCCGGCGACATTAATGTTGGAGGCAGCCGCCACCTGCCAGAAGAAATCGAAGATCATGGCGATCGAAAAGGTGGGAATGACCTTAAGCCTCTTTTCATACGTATAATCAAGTTCGTCGAATCCGGCTCCCACGCCAAGAGCGTAAAGAACAACATCCTTCCAGTCGTAATCTCTGGTCAGCGGGCCCAGTTTCTTTCCTATTGCGTTCATGTTGAGCGCCATAAGTAACCTCCATCACCCTTTCTGTGTTATTTTCCCCTGTGACCGACAGGTATCAAATAAAGGGGTTCGTGATTCATGGGGAGATTCAAAACCTTCTGCACACGATCATCGTAATACGCTCCGATCGGTACCGCCCCGAGTCCCAGCGCGACCGCCTGGAGAAGAATATTTTGCGCGGCGTGCCCCACCTCGATCTTCACGTATCGTTCGCCACGGCGCCCGTATTTCCTTTCGATCCTCTCATATACCGCCGCGATAACCACCACGGCAGGGGCCTCCCGCAGGCAATCCTGACCCAAGGCGGCAGATGCCAGTTCTCCCGACAGATTCTTATCCGAAACACGAATCAACTGATGACTCTGGGGAACATAGTGGTATAAGCCGTCCCGTAGAACCACATACAGTTCGAGGGGGTACAGCGCGCCGGCAGAGGGGGTCGTTCTGCCACCCCAGGGGCGGGTGATCCCCTGAGCAGACCATAATATCTGTGACAGCTCTGATTCTGTCAGCGGTTTGGAGGAAAAGCTCCGGACAGATTCCCGCCTGACCAGCGCTTCTTCAACAGAAACTTTACCGCGTAATTGAGGTTTTGGAAGTTGTATCACCGGACCAGCTCCGTCGCGGGATGATCTCATTTTTCTTCCCTCCCAGGCATTTCCGGAAAAAATAAGGGACCCCGTAAGAATCAGTATGACCAGTGCCGCAAGGGCCAGCCATTTCTTACGATTCTTCTGAGGCAGATATTCTTTTACGCCCATTCACGCATTTATGTCATTCGTTCTTATGATGATGTTCACGGCAGGATCAGTTCGAATTTCTGTTCGGTGAGAATGACGCCCCACTGAGGTACTTCGTGCTCTTCGGAGATCCTGAACCCTTCCTGCTCATACAATCTGCGCGCCGTGTCAAGCCCCCGGAATGTCCACAGATAGATTTTTTTATATCCCGCTTTTCCGCAAAACTGGATAGCCTCACGCAGCAGTGTGAGCCCGAGACCACGCCTCTGAAATTTCGGCGCCACAATGTACCAGCGCAGCCGTGCCCCTTCGTTGTGTGCTTTGCGTCCATCGATAGCGATGGATCCTGAAAGCTCCCCCTCGCAGGTGGCAACCCAAAGACCGTCTCTGCCTTTCTGGAATGCCCCCACGAATTCCGACAATTCTCTGCCCACCTGGGCTTCAAAGGAAACATCGAGACCCCAATGCTCGTAATAATACGTCGCATGAAGCTCGGTAATTCTACCGACAGCACCCGGGAAATATCCTGCAATCCGCATCCGGTTACCCGATTGAGAATCATCCATTGCCATCATTCCCGGCAGCATCAATCCACCGGTCTGGAGATCATATCGGGGGAAAATATCCTGTAGTTATTTCTGCCCGACTCCTTTACCCGGTACATCGCAATGTCCGCATGTTTGATCAAAGTGTCGACGTTGTCAGAACTATCCGGATAGATGGCTATTCCTATACTGGTAGTGATATACAGATTGCGGTCATCTATGACAAAAGAGCTCCCGAATGCCTCTACAATTTTCTGAGCGATCATTGTGGTTACTTCTTTTCTTTTGATTTCCGGAAGCAGGAGCAAAAACTCATCACCCCCCATGCGCGAGACAGTATCCCCCTTGCGCAGGAGTTTCACCAGACGTTGACCAACCTTCTGGAGCAGCTGGTCTCCCACATGATGCCCCAGCGTATCGTTGATGTCCTTGAAGTTGTCAAGATCCAACAGCATTACCGCAACATGCTGCCGATAGCGCTTAGCCGCCGCTATTGCCATATTCAGCCGATCCCTAAAGAGAAGACGGTTCGGAAGACCTGTGAGGGGGTCATGATACGCCAGGCGTCTTATTGTTTCCTCGGTTCTCTTACGTTCAGTCACATCGCGAATAAGATTCCGATACCCTATCCGTTTTCCCTTCGCATCCCGGATCAAAGATATGGAGACTTCCACATTCCGATTAGCTCCATCTTTTCTTCTCACCACGAGTTCAACACCTCTGGAAGGTTTCCGGGTCTCGTACACTTCGTGAAACGTCTGGAATAAAATCTTGGCATTCTCTCCATCGATGAAATCTCGATAATTCATCCCGGCGAATTCATCCCTGGAATACCCGAGCATTTTCAATAAGGCGTCATTGAAGAAGGTGGTGTTGCCGGAAAGATCAACCTCATGATAGCCATCTTCTATATTTTCAATGATCGTTCTGTATTTTTGCTCGCTTTCCCGGATCGCTTCTTCCACCAGCTTCTGCTCGGTGATATCCGTGGAAACAACCACAACCCCTGTAATTTTGCTGCGGGGACCGCTCCTCTTTACCGGGCTGAACGTCCGGAGGAAATATCTCTTATCCCTGCTGCTCTTGTGTTCGTGCTGAAAAGGTCGTCCCGTAGAGAATACCCTGGTCACCGCTCCCGTAAACTCTTTCACCTCTTCAGGGGTATGAAAATCTGCGTACCGTTTACCGATAATATTTTTCGCCCGGAGTCCAAGTCTCTTCTTATGGTGGTTATTAATAAAAAGGTATGCACAGTTTCGGTCTACGAGATATATGGAGTCACTGGTGAATTCCGCCACCGAGCGATATACTTCTTCCAACCACCCGTACTCTGCGGCCTTCCTTTCCAGTTGCTTGATTTTTCGCAACAGCTCTTCGTAGGTAGGTCTGCCATCCATATGGGGTTACTCTTTCCGGCATGCGAAGCCGCTACAATGGTTTCGTTCCCCTGAGGTATTCAGAACAGCTACACAGCGGCAAGATTCTGTGCGAGAAACGCCGCACCGATGGCGCCATTCTCCTGGGCATACATGGATACTTCTATTGGCGTGCCGATAATTCTCTCCAATGCCCTTACCACTCCGATATTCTTAGCCACGCCGCCTGTCATCATGACAGGAGGTTTTATCCCTATTCGGTGCGTCATGGCCGATATTCTCCCGCAGATGGACTCATGAATGCCGGCGATGATATTCTCCCTCGATTCTCCCTTTGAGATCAGCGATATCACTTCTGATTCGGCAAACACTGTACAGAGACTGCTGATTTTCGAGGGACTCTCTGCCCTCAGTGAAATTTCCCCGAATTTATCCAGATCAACTTCCAGTGCACCTGCCATGACTTCAAGAAACCGGCCTGTACCTGCAGCACATTTGTCATTCATCACGAAATCAATGACGGACCCGTTCTCGTCAATCAGGATTGCCTTGCTGTCCTGACCTCCGATGTCTATTATTGATCGAACCCGGGGATTCAGATAACGTGCTCCCGCCGCGTGGCAGGAGATTTCCGTGATGATCTTATCGGCCGACGCCATACTTTTTCTCCCGTAGCCTGTCGCCACAACGAGGTCAATGGATTCCGGCGGCAGGTTCAGCTCTGCGAGGACTGTATCCAATACCTTTTTCCCGGCCATTTCCGCATTGTAACCAGTAAATATCACCTTTGTACCCATCAGTACACCGTCATTCATAATCGCTGCCTTTGTACTGATGGAACCGATATCAATTCCTGCGGAATTCATGGATAGGAAATCGTCATGCCAACGAATTTTTTTGTTGATAGATGGAGAAATGTTTTTTTGCGCGGGAAGTATAGGACAAAGGCTATGAGATGTCAATGAGAAAGGGGTATCAGGGGAAGACCCCGTTCCCCTATGTCTTTTTCTCTCTGATTTCTGCCCTGATTGTGGCAGGATCCGTCCTTGGAAGACTTTCCGCCAGGATTCCCACCTCCGCGATCACTGAATTGGTGGCGATTGTTAAGAACGAGATGGCCTGACTCAAAGAACAGTTCTTCGTTGATTCAAGCGCCAGAGCGGTTTTATGCTGCTTGTACAGGGCGTAATATGTGAGAGACCTCCTCTGTTCCTTATGGAGTGACTTTCGACTCGCCGTATTGGTGTTATTCACCTGGAAATAGTACCGCTTGTCTTTAATTACGGCATTCGATCTGGCGGCGACTTTTTCTGCAAACCTGGCGAGCTCCAGCTTATCTCCATTGGGCAAATCAAAAATGGGTGCATCAATGACATTGCACTGTCCCCACCGTAAAGGGTTTCTCTTATGAGAGATCCATTTCGGGGAGTAGAAGCCTTCACCCTGATGGAGATTCAAGACGTAGTCGGCACTTTTAATAAGATCTTTTGCAAGATCCACAACCTTTGCGTCGGGACTGTAATTTTTGCGTTCAGGCATGTGGAAGAGCCGGTTCATATCTCCACTGATACCATGCCGAGTCTTTTTCAAAACGGCCGGCAAATTCAAGCGCGGAACAACGATCAATGTACCTTTTTTGACCTTTACAGCCGCATATCTTTCCGCCGTTAAATAACCGCCTGCTTCATCCCCGTGGATTCCGGCAAAGATGAGCAGAGTTGGCCCCTTCTCTTCACCGGTAATTAAGTACACGGATACTTCCTGAGATGTTCCACTGAAATATTTCTGCACCGTTGGATTGATTTTCGGAGGGACATTTCTTTTTGACGTAAAATAGCTGACGATGAACACAAGGCTGAGGAATACTATGCAACCTAATATGAAGATTCGCCTATGATTTGCCATTCGGTTTGCCCTTTCCTCAGATAGAAGATTTTTCTCGTATCACTCTTGAAATTATTGGAATTATATCTTTGAAGAAATCGAGCAATTGCGATTTTTCCTCCATGTTCCGGTGGTATGAGGATTGCGAGATTATCAATTTTCAGCTGAATGAACTTTTTCGTTCTATTCGTCCTTTCCTTGTGTTTTTTGAAGTCAGGGAAACTCATCCCTTCGCTATTGACAAAATTCGTGGAATAGTAGCTCAAATATTTTTTCGTATCAATGCTCTCCCACGAGTGCTTCCATGAATCGAGAAAAGCCCTCAACTCCTTTGACAACTCACTCTGATCTTCCTGTTTCGCAAACTGGAGATTGTTCACTATCACAATGGGAGTGCCTCTCGGGTTGAGAAAGGTGCTCATTTCCCTCAAGGCATTATTACTCACCACGATACAGCCCTTCGTATCAACAACATCAAAGCCTATGTTCTTCCCGGGGCTGTGACCATGAAGCCAGATCCCGCCGCCTTTTTTACCTTCCCTCCGATCCATGAAATTGGGGTAATTCGTTATGTACGCACCGTATCCATAAATTTCTGGAAGAGTATTCCCCGGAGAAAACCGCAGGAAAAAATAAACTCCTAACGGCGTCGCAAAGTCACCGTCCTGCACCTTATCATAATTGTTGGCGCCTACAACGCACGGATACTGCGTTACAAGGGAAAACTTACCCTCAGTGAAGCGGTAAACCGCAAGGTTCTTTAAATCCTTTTCACAGACCAGAAGATATTCCCCTGCGTCGGCAAATACAAGGGGACCGGGTACTCCATGAGCGGCTGAGACTAAACTGACTACAGGTTGAGGAGGAACAGATGCCACTCTTTCCCGCACCGGAGGCACCGGTTGCGATGCTTCTTTCTCCGCCTTTGGCTGTTGTGAGGACAAGGATTGTGCCGGCAACAGGGCCACTACCTGTTTCTGGGCTTCGGTGAGGTGACGGAAAGCCTTCTGCAGATCTTTCTGCCTCAGCGATTCATGGATCTGATCTAAATCCCTGCGCGCCTCGGTAACGAATTTTATCAGATTCTTGTTATTGCTTCTCTCCTGAATAAAGAGATACAATAAAACCGCATTCGAGACGACCAATACTGCGAAGATTGCTAAAGATAGTTTACGATACACTGACCTCGATGAAAATCTATCGCTCTTGAATCTGTTCATATCGCAGACATGGGATAATATACTTATTTAAGTATATAGAACATGAAAATGAATCACAACGATTTTTTACGCTATAATATTCGATTAATTGAAAGATGCTTTTATTTACTTTTGTTTATTTGTCAAGGAATGATTTTTACCCATTACAATATTGCCTTGTCACCTCACCTTCTATTCCTGTTTCACGGGTGAGACAGACACAGTACGGAAAACGGATATGGCGACAGTTGTCATACGCAAGTCCTCATACGACTACAACACGTTGAGACCTGCATTTTTCGAACTCATGAATACCATCGGCGGCTCTCTGATTACGCCCGATACACGTGTGCTGATTAAACCAAATTTGCTTTCCCCCGCAACACCCCAACAGGCCGTACTGACTCACCCCCACATTGTAAAAGCCACCGTGGAATATGTACTTCACCGGGGCGCACATCCCCAGGTTTCGGATAGCCCTGCCATGGGATCATTTGAAAAGATCCTGAAGATCAGCGGAATCGGGGATGCGGTGAAAGAATCCGATGTCATTTGCAAGGAATTCGAGAGATCTGCGAGCATTGATATTGGCGAACCTTTCCGCACAATAGAAATCGCCGAAGACGCAATCAACGCCGACATAGTCATAAACCTCCCCAAACTCAAGACACACAGTCAGATGCTACTCACCCTGGGAGTAAAGAACATGTTCGGCTGTATCATCGGATACAGGAAACCGGAATGGCACCTGAGAACGGGGGTAAATCGCGCGTTGTTTGCAAAATTGCTGGTACTCACTTATCAGAGAATCAACCCGTCCTTCACGATACTCGATGGAATACTCGCAATGGAAGGTGAAGGTCCAGGCAGCGGCGGCATCCCGAGAGCACTTGGTGTTCTCATCGGGAGCCGTGATGCCCATGCAGTGGATAGCACCGTATGCAGGATGTTGCGGTTAGACCCGGAAAGGTTGCTGACCGTAAAAATCGCAAGGGATATGGGATTGATTGATGACAAGATCGAAATAGTCGGTCATCTGCCGAAGATTACCGATTTCAAATTTCCTGTTGTGGTTCCTCTCGTGTACGGACCTCGAATATTGCATGGGTTTATTCGGAAACACCTTTTACAGAGGCCCGTGTGTGACAATAATACATGCCGTGCCTGTGAAGAGTGCATCAATATCTGTCCCGCCGGAGCAATCTCTCTTCCTGCAAAAATGATCCGCTTTGATTACAACCGGTGCATCCGCTGTTACTGCTGCATAGAGGTTTGTCCCTATGGAGCGCTGCATGCCTCTGAATCCTTTGCAGGCAGATTTGTCAGAAGGGCAATTGCAAGATATTTTTAAGATTTGTTCCCTTCGGTAAGAAGGGTTTCGGGCGCCACGTTATGTGAATGCCTTCTCAATCCGTTCCATCGCCTCCTTGAGCCTACCATCCGGCACGGTAAGGGATATTCGGATATATCCCTCTCCATACCGACCGTAGGCGGTGCCGGCCGCGACGACGATGGCTGTTCTGTCAAACAGGATGTCCGTGAAATCCAGTGAAGTCATCCCTTGCGGAACGGGAACCCAGAGATAAAATGTTCCTCTGGGTGGCTTGAAAACGATCCCGATGCGCCTGAGCGTTTCGAGAACCACTTCCCGGCGGCGTTTGTAAATCTGAAGCATGTTATCAATGTTTGCCGCCTCGTGTTTGAGCGCATGGATTGCCGCATACTGGATCGGGTTGAATATCCCGGAGTCGGTATTCTCCTTCACCTTGCTCATGGCCGCAAGGATATCCGGATTACCCACAGCCATCCCGATCCGCCAGCCCGTCATGTTGTAAGGTTTGGAAAGAGAATTCAATTCCACACCTACTTCCCTGGCCCTCTCGGCCATGAGAAAACTTAAACGCTCCTGCCCGTCAAACAGGATCTCGCTGTAGGGATTATCAAAGCATACGGCAACATCATACTGTCGGGCAAAGTCCACCAGACGGTGGAAAAATTCCCTTGTGGCACAGGCACCAGTCGGGTTGTTCGGGTAGTTGAGGAAAATTCCCTTCGCACGCTTCGCGACATCGGAGGGAATGTCCTCAAACACGGGGAGATACTGATTTTCTGCCAGGATCGGTACGTTATAGGGCTCACCCCCACCCATGAGAATGCTTGCCCGGTAGGCCGGGTATCCCGGATCGGTCATCAGGATAATATCCCCGGGATTTATGCATCCCAGAATAAAGTGATGACAGCCTTCCTTCGACCCGATGAGCGCCAGAATCTCACTTGCCGGATCGAGGGGAACACCGTACCGTGAACCATACCAGCTCGCGATTTCCCTGCGGAAGGCAAACATTCCCTTCTCTTCGTCGGTGGGATAGCGGTGATTCTCCGGATCCTGCGCTCTCACGCAGAGCTCCTCAATGATCGCATCCGGTGTTGGCTCCACAGGATCACCGATGGCAAGACTGATGACATCAATCCCCTCAGCTTTAGCTTTATTAATTTTCTTCCTCAGTTCCACAAAGAGATACGGTGGAATCTTTTTCAGTCGATCGGCAATCTGCAACGTGATTTCCCTCCTGTTATTGTTTATATGCCTCGTCCCAGACGTGGCCTTCATAAACCACTTTCGCTTTTCCTTCAAGATAAATATCCTCAAACCCCCTGTCCGTTTTGCGGAAATAGATTCTGAGAATTTCACCGCCTTTTACCCGGACATCGACCGGTGATTCCACAAGTCCCTTCCAGGCCGATATGAGGGCCGAAGCGACGGCGCCTGTCCCGCAGGCCAGGGTTTCGTCTTCCACGCCTCTCTCGTATGTTCGGATTCTGATAGTCCGCGTATCCACAACTTCCACGAAGTTTGCATTCGTTCCCCCGGGCTGAAAATGTTCATGGTAGCGGATGATACGACCCGTATTGATGACGTTAACCCGGTCAAGATCCTCGACGTAGCGAACAACATGGGGAACACCCGTATTGATAAAGTTGACCTCAATCGGCCCTTCGCCAACGGTGATGAAAAAATCGGCCTTCAGGCTGTGCGGATCGGTTAATCTCAGCTTGACCACGTCTCCTTTCACTTCGGCATCGATGATGCCTGCCACGGTCTCAAAAGACAGCTTTTCTCCGGCGATCCCTTTGATAACGGCGAAGCGGGCGGCGCACCGCCCGCCGTTCCCGCACATTTCCACCTCGCTGCCGTCGGCATTGAAGAACCGCCAGCGGAAATCGGCCCTGTCGGAGTTTTCTATCACAATCAACCCGTCGGCACCCACCGAAACCTTGCGCTGGCAGACGGTTTTCACAAATGCAGGCAGATTATCCACAGCGAGCGAACCGTCTCTGTTGTCAATCAGGATGAAATCGTTTCCGCTCCCGCTCATTTTGAAGAATTCTATCATCGCACACACCTCACGCATTTTATCCGGTACCAAGAGAACAACATAGCAAGCTCTTCACAGAAATTACGACGGGGATTTCTTTGAAAAATATACGCTTCTGATTTCCCGTATCTGCTCATCCGTCAGAATATCCGGATTACCGATCTGCAACGCCAGAAGGTAGATCTTCGCCGCCATTTCGATACGGTATGCAGCGGAATATGCCTGGACAAGGTTCGCCCCGGTGGCCAGAACACCGTGATTCTTTAACAGAGTCCCTATGACGGATGGCGGTCCTTTCATCGCCTTTATGGCAGCCAATCCCTGCGCCTCCGTGCCCGGGCATTCATATTCGGCAACCGGCACAGGGCCACGCAGCGCCAGGCCTTCCGTACAGATAATCGGGATATTCCTCCCCACCGCTGCGAAGGCAAGCGCATACGGCGAATGGGAATGCACAATCGCCTTCACGGCGGGCATATCCTTATAGATTATTGTGTGCATCGGTGTTTCCGAAGATGGCTTATGGCGACCGTCAACAACGACTCCATCCAGGTCGATAATCACCATATCCTCCGCAGTCATCTCGTCGTACGGGACACCGGTGGGGGTAATTGCAATGTGATCCTCCGAAGCCCGGACACTGACGTTGCCGGAATTCAACTGAATCAAATCTTTCTGATGGAGCTTCAACACCGTGTTCAACAGTATTGCCCGTATGGTTTCATACATCATAGGAAAATACCTCTGTTACAACCGAATCCCATGAAACGGATCAAGGAGCTGACATAAAATATTTTTTCACATCACCGGGCGCAAAGATTCCCTTCGGAGTAACTACTGCAGTAATGAGTTCGGGAGGGGTAATATCGAACGCGGGGTAATAGCCCTTCACCCCGGCCTTTGCCGTGGGAACTCCCATGGCGTGTACCACCTCGTCAGAATCCCTTTCCTCGATTTCCACGGTAGTAACGTCGGGATTGTTTACCGACGGCGTTCCCAGCACATAACAGGGCACTCTGTGGTAATGCGCCGCAAGCGCAATCTGGAACGTGCCAACCTTGTTGACGACGAAACCATCCAGCGTGATCACGTCGGCGGCAGATATAAATACCTGGGCCATTCCCTTGGAAAGAATATACGCGGGCATATTGTCGGTAATTACCGTTACCGGAATCCCCATGTCATGGGCCACACTCGCCGTCAACCGCGCTCCCTGCAGATACGGCCTCGTCTCAGGGCAGATCAAAGAGATTTTCTTCCCTTTTTCCTGACAAACCAACAGCACAAAACCGATGAGGGTTTCCGCATAACACTGGGTGAGGATGGTAACATCATCCGGCAACAGGCCGACGGCATATTCCGCCATCACCCGGGAGTACCGGTAACGTTTCTCCAGGCTTTTCATCACATAGGCATGGACTGCTTCTTCCACATCATCACCCTTTTCAATCGCATCACTCGCGATATTCAGAATGCGCAGGATATGCGCCCGCATCCCCTGAGAGGTGGTAGGTCGGGCACGTCCCAACACGTCTGCCGCACGCTCCAATTCCTCCCTGGCGCGTGACGCGGGAAGATTCCTTACTCCTCTGGCGGCGCTCACCATGCCCAGGGCGGCGGCGAGCCAGGGCCCCCCGCTCTGCGTGACCATGTCCGTAATCGCCTGTGCGACCTCGTGGTAATCGCCGCACCTGACATACTCTTCCCTGGCGGGATATACCCTCCTGTCCAGTATCCACACCTGGCCGTCTCTGTAATGCGCTACGTTTTCATATCGCAGGAGAAACGGCAATCCTTCATCTGCTCTTGACATATTAGCTCCATATTTAGGAAGTATTCTTAATATGGTATGCGCAAATATTCAAGTTGAAATGCCCCGGAATAAACTTTATTGGACAACTCAAATAGAAAGAAAATACGTTCTCCCCCTTCAGGACAGGCGAGACGCCTGTCTCTATTTCCTATATTCATGCGGCGTGAGAAAATTCTGTCTATTTCTGTGTTTCCCCGTTAGAAAAGGGGGTCGGGGAATCCCTCCTCGATGACAGTGGACTATATCGGCATTGCCAATACCACCCACTTCAACACATGCGAAAAAGGCTTGACATTATCTCACAATCCTGAGTAAATTTACTCAAAACATTGAGTAAACGAGGACACCATGTATAAGCGACCGATTTTTCATCTGCTTTTATCGCGACTCAACGAGCCGCGGCGGTGCATTCAAGTTCTGTACGGCCCCCGTCAGACAGGGAAAACAACCATCGCCCGGCAGATTCTTTCCGAATTTCCGGTTCCGGGTCACTACGCATCAGCGGATGAACCTGCCTTGAAGGATCATTCCTGGATTGAAAAACAGTGGGAGACCGGACGGGCAAAAATCCTGATGCGAGATCAAAAGACGTCGGCATTGCTTGTCCTAGATGAAATCCAGAAGATTCCGGGATGGTCTGAAACCGTCAAACGTCTCTGGGATGATGACAGCCACCGTCGAACACCTCTTTATGTCGTTCTTTTAGGTTCCTCTCCCCTTCTCGTTCAGCAGGGATTGACGGAAAGTTTGACGGGTCGTTTTGAAATTGTATACGTCACGCACTGGGGATTTTCAGAAATGAGAGAGGCCTTCGGCTGGGATCTCAGCCACTTTCTCTTTTACGGCGGCTACCCCGGGTCTGCAGATTTAATCACCGACCATAATCGCTGGAGACACTACATCCAGGATTCTTTGATTGAAACATCTGTTTCGCGGGATATTCTATTGATGAAGAGGGTGGACAAGCCAGCCCTCCTGAGACGCCTATTTGAACTGGGATGTCTCCATTCCAGCCAGATTCTTTCCTATCAGAAGATGCTCGGCCAACTTCTCGACGCTGGCAACACAGTGACCCTGGCACATTACCTTCAGCTTCTGCATGGCGCGGGTTTGATTGCCGGATTGCCAAAATACTCAGGTCAGCAGGTCAAGCAGCGCGGGTCGAGCCCCAAACTGGTTGTTCTGAATACGGCGCTCATGTCAACCATGTCAAATCTGCAATTTGAGGAGGCCCTCCAGAATCCTACATTCTGGGGAAGACTGGTAGAATCGGCTGTGGGGGGCTGGCTCATCAACGGCAGCATGGGAAAAAGTTTGCAGGTATTTTACTGGGCCGGGAGCAATCGGGAGGTAGATTACATCCTGACACGGGGAGAAACCGTGATAGCAATCGAGGTCAAGAGCGGCTCCGGTAAAATCTCGCTTCCCGGCATGGAGATACTCTCACGCAGATACAAGATTGCGAAAAAAATGCTCGTCGGCCGCGACGGTATACCGCTGGAAGATTTTTTCCTTACCCCACCTGAAGACTGGTTGGCGAAGTCATGAACATATAAATCCTATAGAAGAGGATACCTTTTAAGATTTCCACATACACCAGGCTACATAGCGGTATCAAGAGGCTGAGGCACGGGAAAACACATACACCAAATCCCGGTGATAAATCGTGATCACATTAAAAAATTTATAGAAGATAGTATATCCTGTATTGTGTATTATGTTCTGGAATAGTTGTCCTTATAATACCCTCTTAAGCCAAATTGTCTTGACACAGAACAACGCTTTTTCCAATATACCACATAACCGAATGGGAATATCCGTCAAACTCTACCAGGGGAGGTCATAAAAATGATGAATGTTGAATTTAAAGTAATCAATTTCCAAGATGGGGAAAAGGCGAGAATAACAAAAGAGTTTTCACAAAAATTGGCAGAAAATATTTTCAAGCAGGCAAAAAGGCATTTTGATGCAGCCGAGGGTGATGATCATCCATTGCTTTACAGCGAACGCGGTATGTACTCTACTATTGCTGTCGCCGTAGATAAAATTACACCATTACATTTGTCGGAATATCCTTTAAAAAAAGCAAAAGACAAAAGATTGAAAATAAATACAGGGATGAGAGTCGATTTGTGGTGCAATTATCGCGAGGTTGACTATTTTATTGAAGTAAAAAGATCTGTTTTGAACCTTTCAGAAAAAGCAAAGTTAAGAAAAGAGACAAAGGAAGCCATCAAAAGTTTGATCAGTAAAATTAAAAATCTAAAGCCCAAGAGCAAGAAGCTGGAATGGACAGAAAAGGCCGTAAGGCTTGGGCTGTTTATAGTTCTTCCGTGGATAACAAACAAAGAACCCCAGAAAGGAAAGGATGAAGTAATTGAATTATTACAACGCGGCTTTGGGCCAAATCTCAATTTTTTGAGTATCTGGAATCTTTCTCAAAGAATGCGAGTAATGGACTATTCAACAAAGGAAAAGGAACATAAGGAATATAACCCTTTTATCATTATAGCATTAACTTTTGATGTCGATGACAAATGAAGAATTTTCAATTCCTTGTTCAAGCATAATACAGCATTTCCCCTCTCTCAATTGTCTTATTTAGTGGGGTTCCTCATAATAGAGGCATCGTTTTTTAATTCATTGCAACCATTTTTTCGCGTTAACCCTCTACCAACCAATTTGCTTTTAACAATCTCGCTTCTTCTTAGAAGATAAGCAGATAAATAAGCTTCTTCAACTCTGATAAAGCCATTATGTTAAGATGTATTATCATTTTGTCCATCGGATGTGTTTTCGAAAAAATAGAATCGTTTCGCCATATGAAATGATGCTGTATTATAATACCAACGAATAAATTTGTATGGAGACGCATATGCCAGTGATTGCTCATCTGGCACTGCTTTTATATCCATTCTAATATCAGCTATTGAATCATTCCCCTCAAAATATAAGGGGAGCAGGAAACCAAAAGGTACTACATCAGAGGGAGAATGTTATGGATTACTTTTTGGTCAGAGAATTAATAAAAACAGCAATAAGGCGTTTAACGTCACTATTGCCATCCCTATGCAGATTATAGAGTCCAGGACACACGATCAGGTTACTCCATCAATAAAGCACTTTGACCGAATAAAATCTGTCCTCGAATCCTATCCGATGTTCCAGTTTTTAGGTACTTTTCATAGTCACCCTTATCCAAAAAATAAGTTCACCGGTATAAAATCTATCGATGCCTCAAAAACTGATAAGAAATCCGCCTTAGAAGATGCAGAGGAGCTTGGGGGGGAATTAGTTGAAATAATTATAAGTATGACCCATTTAAAGAGCAGATCGACAAGAAGCGAGCCGGACGTGCGTTGGCCAATCACACAAAACTATTGTGGCAACTATAAATACGCAATCGCCGCGTATTGCACAAATACACCTGATCAGGAGTTAGAGTTAGTGGATAATCTGATATGTCCTTTGGCGGCGGGTGTCGGGAATTATGATCTCAAGCTATGTTAATGAATTCCATAAACAAAATACTTTCTTGATTTCAAGAATACATGGCGGCCATTTTTTTCGTTTTCTGCGCCACCTCTTCAATTAACCAATCCGGCTTAATTAGTTTCGCCTCCTCTCCGAAGTAAAGCAGCCAGCCGATCAGTTCCGGTTCTGATGAAGCAGTGAAAGTGAGGCGGATTTTGTTTCGTCCTATTTTTTCAATCTTCTGACTCGGGCTCCAGATACGCTCCTTAACGTAATTGGCTGACCAGCCGGTGAATTCTACCTTGACCTCAAAGGCTTCTTCTTTCATGACCCCAAAATGCTTGTTGAAAGTTTTTTCAAAGTCGAAGAAATCCGGCGATGTAAAATTTCTTTCGGTCAATTCAACTTTTCTTATACGGTGAACGGCAAGAAGCGGGTCATATTGGGGAGTCCGGTATTTCTCGCCGGGAGTTTTGGTTTTCTGCGCATGAAGATATATCGTGTCATGATGGGAAAAGAGTTTCAGCGGTTTGATATATAACGAGTGCGCCTTGCTTTGACCTAAAGACTGATAGGTCAGCTTGCAGATTTTTTTCTGTTCCATGGCCTCAATCAATGTATGGATCGTTTGCCGATGGTCAGTATAATCGATTGTTCCCGAGCGGAAGCTGGCAAAATGTTTAAGTGAAGGACTGTCTTTTTCGTGCATCAATGCTCTGCTCTTCAGGAGTGCCTGAGTTGCTTCTTCAAAAAGCCTTTTCCCCAGGAGATGCTCGGCGAAGGAGCGACACATATGAAGTATCTGCCATTCTGATTGCGAAAGAGAAGTCATAGGGAATTCTCCCACCGGCTTTTTTATCCTTACATATTTTTTATTTCCTCTTTTTTCTTCTTCCATCTGTGCAGGATAGCCCATCTGAATATCACTCAAAAGCCTAAGAACTGTTGGCTTTGAGCATTCCAGTATTCTGGAAATCTCCGTCAACGAATAAGCCTCGCCGGAAAATAAGAGCCTGGCGAATAGATGTAGCAGTTTTTTACCGTAAGTCCCGCGGCGGTCTATCTTTTTACCCATACCGTACCTCCCCTTAAAAATCAGAAAACCGTTTCGCGAAATGAAACGATTATAAGATAAAATACCATCAAATAATGCGTTTTTCAAATTACATCTTTTTTACGCGTGGAGGAAAGGCATATGAAACGATGGCGTCGATCAATAGGGTTAACCGGTCACGCAGCGCCGTTATCACTCGATAGAAACGAAAGGTTCGTTCATATACAGTGTGTGCAATTTATATGCTCAGGCTGCTCGATCGGTCCATAATGTTAGACTAGGCGACCCTGGAAATACTCGCATGGATTCTCGGCTTGGACGAGTCCGAGATAGTCCTATGCCTTATGGAACGCGTGAGTGAAAAAGAAAGGACAAAATTTCTTGCAGGTTTTGAAGATCAGTTTGATGCCTCCGAGGAAAGTCTTCTGCTACTGAGAAGGATTATCCGGCAATCGCCGAAATGGCACATACGCAAGACCGTTCCCGTACTAAAAAATCTTCTGGAGAAAAGAGTTAAAAACCTTTCCTACAGGGGAAGGAGTGAGGCGGAGAAAAGGTTGGCCCGGTTTCGGAATATGTTCAAACTCACCGAACAGGAAAGCGAGTTCTGCCGCTTCCTTTACATCGTTACCCTATGGAAACAGCCTGAGGAATACTTTATCGACCACCTTTCATGTAATAGCCCCGCCGGTCAGAAGTATCTTACGACCATCCTGGATATCAGTGCGTTTGGGCTTCAAAGGATTTTCGGAGGAGTCCTTTCACGGATCGGATTCTACGAAATGGACCAGCATAATTTTGCGGTATCGGATGAGTTTCATGATTTCTTCTTGAAACCTGCCTCTCAGTGGACTTCGAAACACCTGTTCGAGAAGGTTTCACGCAAAGTTATCCCCCTGGAAAATCACCTTATTAATCCGAAACACACGGAACACGTCCTAAAACTGCTTACTTCAAAAAAGCAAGATCCGGTGCACATTTTACTATACGGGCCAGCGGGAACCGGCAAGACAAGCTATGCCCACGGTATTGCTAGGAAAGCAGGCATTACCACGTACGAGATCCTGAGGGACACGTCCAACGAGACATACAACAGACGAGCAGCCCTTGTTGCCTGCCGGAATATGACGAGTTCTGAAGGCGGCTCTCTGATCATTGTGGATGAAGCAGATAATCTCCTGAACACCGAAGATTGCTGGCTGAGGAAGGGTGAGACCCAGGATAAAGGCTGGCTGAACCAGTTTATGGAAGAGCCTCACGCGAGAATGATCTGGATCACGAACAGTATATGGCACATAGAGGAGTCTGTCCGGCAGCGCTTTGCCTTCAGCCTGCAATTCAAACCACTCAATCGCACACAGCAGATACAGCTCTGGGAATCGGTTCTCCGGCAAAACAGGATAATGCGGTTATTCAGTCGAGATGAGATAACCGATCTCTCGTCACGTTATCGGGTGAATGCCGGCATCGTAGATATGGCGGTAAAGAAGGCGCTGATCACATATGCGCCATCGGATGAGGCATTTAAGGAGATATTCCGGATGTCCTTGGATGCTTACAAAATCCTGGATAACAATGGGATCAAACCCCGTGACAAGGAAGGTATTGAAAGGAATTATTCCCTCGATGGACTCAATATCGAAGGCGATCTCCCGGCTGTCATTAATCAGCTTGTGGCGTTTGACCGCTATCTGAAGGACGCACTTGAGGACGACCGCAAGAATTTTAATCTCCTCTTCTACGGCCCTCCGGGTACCGGCAAGAGCGAGCTTGTCCGCTATTTAGCCAGGCACGTGCAGCGGGAGATTGTCTGCAAACGGTTAAGCGATATCCTTGACTGCTGGGTTGGATCGACCGAGCAGAACATCGCACGCGCTTTCTCTGAAGCGGAAGCAGAGGAAGCAATTCTGATTATTGATGAAGCAGATTCACTCCTATTCAGCCGTGATCGCGCTGTGCGGTCTTGGGAGACAAGCTTCACGAATGAATTCCTCACACAGATGGAACGTTTCCGAGGAATACTGATCTGTACGACCAATCGCCTGGGCGACCTCGATAATGCCTCCATTCGCCGCTTCAATCACAAGATCGGTTTTGATTATCTCAAGCCGGATGGAAATGTAACTTTCTATGTGAAAATGCTGATTCCGCTCACCGCTTATCCTATGAATGCCGAAGTGGAAGCGGAATTGAAGAAGATGATCGATCTCACGCCGGGTGACTTCAGGATCGTCCGGGACAGGTATGCCTTCTATCCCAAAGAGAAGGTCACTCACGGAATGATGCTGCAAGCCCTCGCACAGGAGATCCTCGTGAAGAAAGTTCACGGAGCAAAGAAGCATATCGGCTTTTGATAGCAATCGCTCGAGTCAAGGAGAACAATCTATGAAGAAAGAAGAATTTGAAGTCGCGATCGAAAATGCACATGCTGTTTTTAAAGAAATTAGAGAAAAATATGCCGGTTTATCCGGTTATCTGGTACTCGCATCGCCCCACGGCGCTTCGCCGTGGGGTCAATGTATCCTGACATGTGATCTGACAAAGCTTTTAGAAGAAAAAGACGACAAAGATGAAGAAAAAGCCGTGAGGAACATGATTCACGACTCTCCGTATAAAGAAAAAGCCGTTGAGCTTATTAAACTGATTTCCAAGTATGAAAAGTCAAAAAAAAGCGACTTCGGAAAAACAAAGGAGAAAGCTGCAAGAGAAATTGAAAAAGCGTTAAAGAACCTTACGACTTTTCTTGAGAAACTGGAAATTAAGGAAGATTCTCTTGTTGAGATCAGGTTCGACAGACTCTTGTATGATCTCATATTCGAACTGCAGAAAGACCCTTTAGTATCTCGAAAATACACGCCACAGAGCCGGGCATCTATAAACATAGTTTTAGGGACCATTGGGGAGTTGTATCAAAAGGGAAAACAGGCTGAATGGAGGGTCGAAAATGAGCACATCGTATCATGATATACGCTGGTTAAAGATCAGCGACAAGGTTGTATTTATAGATTTTAGCAAACCACAGAGACAGGATGCTGCAGACCTAATTGGAAACGGTACTTCAACCTATACCGCCTGTTTTGTTGGTGTGGGTCAATTGGGAAATGACATTGCCATGACGATAGCAAGAGATTTAAGAAATCAATTGATCCATGCGGAGAATGCGGAGGGCATCGCCTATGAAGTGGAAGTTATCACTACACCGGATCAGTTGGCGTTAAAGCTGCACAAAAGAGCCGTCGTTTTCCTCGCAGGCTCGACGAAAAATCTCGCATTTCTACAGGCAAGAGAACTTGCAAAGCACTGTTTTGCATCTCTCTTATGGTCAATTTGTGAATCTCAAAAATCCAACAATGATGCGACCATTATCCTCCAACCAGCGAGGAACGAAATAATCACCACGCTGCCGCATCCCGATATAAGCGTGCCTGTTCTTGTCAACATGATTTACCATATCTGTTACATTCCGGGTATTATCGGTTTTGACATTACAGACTTGCAAAAGGTTTCCCGGGAGTATGTAAGCAGTTTTTATTATCTGTCATCCAACATGCTGCATTACAAACAGATCTTCAAGGGTTTTGTCTGCGATAACAGATTTCTTTTGCTGAACACGAAACATATCTACCTGTCGCTCTTTTTCAAACATGATGACTTCTCTTTGCATGATGTGGATGAACTTGTGAAAATTGTAGAGCATGAATCGGGCTACGAGACATGCATAACTATTACCGTAAATCATCAGCCAAAACTTGATGCCGATTTCCGGGCGGGCATTCTGCTTCGTCTGGAAAAGAATCAGGAAAGATACATGACCAGCAAGACGGATACCATCATTGAATATTGCCGGAAAGCGATTCAGAGGAAGCTGGGATTGATGGATCCACCGGAAGTGAGACTGGCGGTGCGAATGGTTGACGAGCCTGACAGCAGGGGACATTATAAAATGGACTCTTGGGGAGGCGACGTTGCAGAACCGGCAGAGTTTTCCCGTGTTGGAGGCTGGTTCAACAGGCCATTACAGCATTTCAGAGAGACATATCCTCAACTGAGCAAGAACACGAACAAAAAACACCCCTTCACGCTATATCTCATAGAAGTTTTCATAGAATTGAAAGAGGTCCGGATCACCGGCGGTTTCAACTGGCTCATTATAGGCGTATTGAAAAACGGAGATAGATACTGCGCCATCCTGGATGTAGAAGTTCGCCCTATGTTTCGCAGCTGCCGGCTGATGACCTTGATGAAGCATGACGAGATCGAGTACGCCCGTAAAGAAAAAAGCGATTTTATTCACACATGGCATGCAAGCGATAACCCCGATTTCAATGAAGCAATCATCCCGAGCCTGAAGGCAGGTTTTGTCCTGTTTCATGGAGATATCAAAGATGGTAAAGACTATGAAGACAGAGGCTATGTCCATCTCAGATATTACTTTGATCGCAAGAAAGTGCGGAACGTGCGAGTATGGTTCAAGGAGGGAACTGAATTTCAAAGTCCAGAAAACAATTACCTGATCATTCATCACCTGCTGAAGTCCGGCCCCTATCCAGGCAGAAAAATCGCACGCATTGAGGAATACCCGAAGAAGCTCAAAAGGACAGGGAAGAAGGGAAAGAAATGCTGATCGGATTACGGATTTAAAGAAGCCAAGGACGGGAATCCTTGATCATCTCCATATCCATCTTTATATTTCTTCCCTGCGTGGTGAGATAATTCCCGATCATGAGACCGTTCGCACCGGCGAAAAAAATCCAGGATTGAAAATCCTTCAGGACTACTTCCCTCCCCCCGCAAATAATAATCTCTTTGCCCGGATTTACCAATCTGAAAAGAGCGATACATTTCAACGCCTCCGCGGGGGGAAGCAGAGACATGTGCTCCATTCTGGTTCCGGGAATAGGATTGAGGAAATTGAGCGGTATTCCATCAACACCCAGTTCCCTGAGGGTGAAGGCCAGTTCAATCCGCTGTTCCCAGGTTTCGCCGAGTCCGAGAATCCCCCCCGAACAGACCTTCAACCCCGATGCCTTGGCGGTTTTCACTGCCTGTATGTCTTCGTCATAGGAATGGGTCGTACATATCTTATCGAAATAGCTCCGAGCGGTCTCCAGATTATGATGGTAGAAGGAAATCCCGCTCCCCTTTAATCGGCGGGCCGTTGCCTCCGTCACCGTGCCCGGGGAAGTACACACCGTGAGATTAGTGTCATCTCTTATGGTCTTGGCAGCATCGCAGATGGTATCAATCTCCTCATCCCTGAGGGCGAAGCCGCTCGTCACCATCGAATATCTCGTAGCCCCCGATTCATCCATCCTGAGTGCCTGTTCCACGATCTTTTCTTTTTTCAGGAGGTCATACGTGTCGATCTTGGTATTATGGTGGGATGACTGGGCGCAGAAAGCACAGTCTTCAGGGCAGAAACCCGACTTGGCGTTGATAATGGAACAGAGGATGAGCTTTTTTTCGTATCCCCGCATGATTTTACCTGCACAGTGCAGGATATCAGCCGTATCTCCTTCGGGAAGGGAGGCAAGTTCGCGGGCTTCATCATACGTCATGGCATGATCTCCCTCATGGATAATCTTTTCTGCAATCCCGGAAATGTCCATCTGTTCCTCCTTAACCCGGCAATTTTTCCGCGGTGTCTTGTGGGTGACTGCCCCATACCAGAGAAGAAAATATATGTCAACCACGAATATTTTTGGGGTTGACATATTTGCTCATGAATGGTATGTGCCGCCCCATGTCCACAAAAAATCAGCTGCTCACGCACCTCAAAGAGGGAAAAGGAAACTGGGTTTCCGGAGAGTTTTTAGGCCGGTCTCTGATGATTTCCCGCGCCGCCATCTGGAAGCACATCTGCACCTTAAAAGAGGAGGGATACATCATCGATTCGTCCCGGAAAAAGGGCTACCTCCTCCGCCAGGCTACCGAATCTCTCCTGCCACAGGAAATCCAGGAGGGATTAAAGACGAATTTCATCGGCAGGAACAACGTCGTGTACTTCAAAGAAACGGACTCCACCAACACCAGAGCAGAACATCTGGCAAATGAAGGAGCGCCGGAGGGCACGGTGGTGATTGCAGAAACACAGACCCAGGGGAGGGGAAGGAGAGGCAGAAGCTGGTTTTCCCCTCCCGGAGCGGGGATATATGCCTCTCTCATATTAAGGCCGCGGTTAGCACCCAACGAAGCACCAAAGCTGACTCTGATGACCTCCGTCGCCGCCGTGGAAACTTTGCGCGCCTTCACTACGCTTGCCGTCACGATCAAATGGCCGAATGATGTACTCATTCATGAGAAAAAAGTAGCCGGCATTCTCACAGAAATAAACGCCGAGATGGATAAGATACATTACGTCATCATCGGTATTGGAATGAACATCAATACTCCCCTCAAGGCTTTCCCCGGAGAGATAAGAAAGATCGCCACTTCCCTCCTCATAGAAACGGGGAACCGCTTCTCCAGGGTGTCAATCCTCCGTGACTACCTGGAGAGGTTCGAAAAATGTTACGACGAATTCGCCAACGAGGGTTTCAACCCGTTCATGAGTCGCTGGAGGGCGCTTACCGACATAATCGGAAAACGGATCAGCGTCGATGTGATCCATTCCACATACACGGGAATAGTCCGGGATATTGATGAAGACGGCTTCCTGATCCTTCAGGATCGAGACGGAAATCTGAAGAAGATCATCTCCGGGGATATTGCTCTCCTCAACCAAAGGAATATGTCTTAATTTCTCTTTTATACGTATGACGGGCAACAAATAATACATAGGTGGTAAGAAATGAAACATGATGCAGAACTCTCTCAATCATTGAAGCACATCGATAAAACGCACATCTGGCACCCCTTCACCCAGATGAAGCTCTACGAGAGAGAAGACCCTCTCATCATCGAGGAAGGGAAAGGATGCCTCCTCAAAGATGTGGAAGGAAACTGGTACGTTGACGGTGTCTCTTCACTCTGGACCAATGTGCATGGCCACAGGAAAGAGAAACTGGACAGGGCTCTGAGAGAGCAACTGGGAAAGATTGCCCATTCCACCCTGCTGGGGCTGGCCAACATCCCGGCGATTATGCTTGCCAAAAAACTCATTGAAATCGCCCCGAAGGGGTTGACGAAGGTATTCTATTCCGACAATGGCTCCACCGCCGTTGAAATCGCCCTGAAAATGGCCTTTCAATACCACCAGCAGGCCCCGAAAGGCGATCCCCGCAAGAAAAAGTATATCAACCTGTCTCACTCGTATCACGGAGATACCATCGGTTCCGTGAGCGTCGGAGGGATAGACCTGTTCCACTCCATGTACAGAGATCTCCTCTTCCCTTCCTTCAGGGTCACATCACCCTACTGCTACCGGTGTGAATTGGGAATGACCTATCCGTCATGCCAGATGGAGTGCCTGAATCGTGTAAAAAAAATCATGGATGAGCACAGTCACGAAGTCGCCGCCCTGGTGATGGAACCGATCGTACAGGGCGCCGGAGGAATGCTGATTCACCCGCCGGGATACCTGAAAAGGGTGAGAGAGCTCTGTACACAATACAATATCTTCATGATCACCGACGAGGTTGCCGTCGGCTTCGGCAAGACGGGAAAGATGTTCGCCTGTGAACACGAAGGGGTTGTTCCGAACCTCATGGCCCTCGCCAAGGGAATCACAGGAGGGTATCTGCCACTCGCGGCAACGTTAACGACCGATGAAATATATGAAGGCTTCCTCGGGGAATATCACGAATTCAAAACGTTCTTCCACGGACACACCTATACGGGAAATCCCCTTGCCTGTGCCGTTGCCATTGCGAATCTGGAAGTGTTCGAGGAGGAACGGACAATCGAAGCGCTCCAGGGGAAAATCACACATCTCAGAGAGAAACTGCAACCCTTCGCATCGCTCGCCCACGTCGGCGAGATTCGCCAGTGCGGTTTCATGGTGGGCATAGAACTTGTCGCCGGTAAAGAGACGAAAGAGCCATATCCTCCCGAGAAGAGAGTCGGCCACAGGGTGATCATGGATGCGCGAAAAAGGGGAGTGATCATCCGTCCCCTAGGCGACGTGATCGTCCTTATGCCGCCACTCAGTATTTCATACGGGGAAATTGATTTGCTCTGTGATGCGGTATATGAGTCGATCCGGGTTATTACGGAAGTGGAATTATGAATTACCATTCACACGAGACTGGGAAATGAACAGAGATCATACGGCAACAATCGGAGGCTCTAAGAGGCACAGCTGGGAAGGCGTCTTTCAATTTGATCCCGACGACGACATCTACCATGAACACTTTCCGGGGTATCCGGTCGTTCCGGGAAGCCTGATTGTGCATGCCTTCATGAAAGCGGCGGAAGAAATTGGTTTCTCGACCAACCCTCTCACAATACAGAATTTCAGATTCAGAGAGTTCCTCCGCCCCGGCATTCACCGCTTTCGCATTGAACGTAAGGGAAATCGGCTTCATTGCTCCATCATCGAGAAAGAGAGAAAAATGGTAACAGGGATAGTATCAAAATGAACCTCACCTTTTCCGGGAAGCGCGCATTGATCATCGGCGGGACCTGTGAGCTCGCGCTCACCCTCGCACAACACATGATTGCCTCCGCCCTCTTTCCGATCCTCACTCACAGGAGCGAAGCGGGTCTGAAGGCGATACACAGGGAATTGCTCCCGTTTACGGGAAAATACGAGACGGCGTACCTTGAGTTCGGTACGCGAGAATCATTACAAACCCTCTTCCCGCGGATCGGTGAGGATCTGGACTATCTGGTCGATTTTGCCCAGGGAAACTATGAGAACCTCATCGCCTCAGCAGATGAGGAAACCCTGTACCGATACTTCACGGAAAACGTCTCCTTTCGTGCGGAATTGCTGAAGACAGCAGCAAGAGTCATGCTGAAAAAAAGACGGGGACGGCTTGTATTCATCTCGTCGGCAGCGGCGGAAAGCCCCAACCCCGGCCAGGGTTTCTACGCGGCGTCCAAACTCGCATCGGAAGCGCTTTACCGGAGTATGGGTCTGGAACTCGGGGGGCGTGGAATAACCACGGTAATTCTCCGACCGGGCTATGTCACGGCAGGGCGGGGAAAGGCATTCCTGAATGCGCGTGGTGAAGATATTCTCGAGAAAATACCCGTAAAAAGAGCAATCACCGGAGAAGAGATCGCGGAAACTGTCCTCTTTCTCCTTGCAGACAGCGCCTCTGCCATCAACGCCACGGTGATCACAATGGATGGTGGTTTGACATCAAGAAAATGAATTATGAATCCACGGAGGCGATATGAATATTCTGGAGGAGCTCAAAAAAATTCTCACAGAGTTACTTGATCTGGATAACGGAGATATTACACCGGAAACCTATCTGATTCAGGAACTGGGAGCGGAATCCATCGATCTTCTTGAGCTGGCGGTCGCCATTAACAGCTGTTTCAAAATCAAGGTGAAGGATGAAGAGATATTCCTGACACGCTTCAGGCTTCACCTCACAGAAGCGGAACAGCGAAAGGAGGACGCAGTTCCCTACGTCGCAACAAAGTACCCCTTTCTTACGGCACAGAGAGTTGAGGAAATCATAAAAAACATCGGAAAAGGGCCTCAGCTGAAGGTCAAGGATGTGATGGGCTACATCGCGTTTCACTCAAAGGAAGCATGACACCATGATTGCAACTCCCCTGGATGAACTGATCTATAGAAGGAGGAGCATCCGGAAATACAGGGAAGAATCCCCTCCGGAGGAGTGGATAAAAAGCATGATCCTCGCGGCGATGAGAGCCCCATCCCCCTCCAATACCCAGCCGGTTCGCTTCATCCGCCTCCGTTCCCCCCATGTGACTGATCTTCTCCATCAAGCCATGCGGGAGGGGAGGGATCGTTTGTTGCGGGCCGCATCAGAGGCAGACGGATCAAAAAGAGCAAAAAACTGGATCAACTACTACTACCGGTATTCGAAGTTTATGTTCCACGCCCCCGTGCTCTTTGCAGTCGGCACTTTATCGAGACATAACGGTTTCACGGAAAGACTCGGGAAAACTGGCCTGAAAATACAGTACCAGAACGCTCAAAAGGACCTGGATATCAGCGTGGGTCTGTCGCTCTACGGATATCTTCTGAAGGCGGAGGAACTCGGCCTTGGTGCCTGCATCCTCACTGCACCTCTGGCCTTTATAGAGAATCCGGAGAAGATTCTCTCGCTGGAACAAATCGAGATCAGGTGCTTCGTCACAACCGGCTACCCCGACGAGGAAGCATCTCTCTCAAAGCGCAAAGATATATCGGAGATTTACAGAGAAATCTGAATTATGAAGAAAAGAGTTGTCATAACCGCCACGAGCGTGCTCTCCTCACTCGGTCATAATCCCCGTGAGATTATCAAAAGTTTCAAAGAGGGAAGAGTGTCCTTCGAGAGACCACCGTTTGACTCGGAGGTCGTCACCGCTCCCGTAAAGAATTTCAGCCTGAGAGACTATACCGGTCCCTTTAAAGACGGCCGCTATCTCAACAGGGGTGCCCAGTTTGCCGCAGCAGCCGCCACGGAGTTGATAAGAAACTCCGGTTACAGAAAAGAAGACCTCCCGGATGCGGGTCTTTTCACCGGCACAGGTCCCAATCTGGACATCGGCGGGGAATTTCCCGAGATCAGGGGAGGGAATGTCGACAGGGAAGACCTTCGGGCATTGTGGATCCTGAGGTTTCTCCCGAACACGGCTGCATCAGCCATCGCGAAACTTTCAGGCATCCACGGGGAAAACCTCACCATATCCACCGCCTGTTCCGCTTCACTGCAGGCAATCGGGGAAGCCTATCGAAGAATCAAAGACGGCTATCTGAAGCGTGCATTCGCCGGGGGAGGAGATTCCCGTCTGAGTCCCGGGGGAATCCTTGCATACAAAAAGGCGAATGCCCTGTATGTCGGAAATAACTCACCCGACGGGGCAAGCAGGCCTTTCGACAACAGCCGCAGTGGCTTTGTCCCCGGGGAGGGAGGTGCTTTTTTCCTCCTGGAAGAACTGGAAGCAGCAGAGAAACGGGGGGCAGAGATATTAGGTGAGATATGCGGTTACGGGTGTACGCTGGATGCGTATAACTTGACAGCCCCCGAAAAAGGTGTGGAGAGGGGAAGGATTGCAGTAATGTCGGCTCTCAATGAAGCGGGAGTATCTCCGTCGAAGATCGAGGTAATTTCCGCCCACGGAACGAGCACGATTCTCAACGATGAGAGAGAAGCACACCTGATTGCCGATCTCTACGGGAAGAATTCCCCCCGCGTGATCGCCTTTAAATCATGGATCGGACATGCCTCCGCCGCATGTGGAGCCCTGGAACTTGCCTTATTGCTCATCTGTATGCGGGAGGAGTATCTCCCGGAAATCAGAAACCTCGATGAGCCCTGTCATGGAGAGATCAATTTCGTCAGGCAGGGTAAGAATGTTTCCTTTCGCACCGCCGTCATCCAGAACTTCGGTTTCGGCGGCCAGAACAGCGCACTTATCATAAGGTGTACGAGATGAATTTTTTCAACACAGACTCATTCAACACGCACATAGTTGTGCGCACAGGGATGAAGAGTTTCCTTCTCCTGGACAGGATCGTGGAAATAAGCGAGAGCCGCATTGTGGGAATACGCTCCTATGCGGGAGATCCCGTCTATTTAGGTCTGGAATCCCTCGCACAGTTAGGGGCATTTTTCATCCGTTCGCTCACCGATTTTTCCAAACACGTCTTTCTTCTCAAGATCGCCCGCTGCGTTTTTTCCACCGGACCGGTACTTTCGGGAGAATATACTTTTTCCGGAGATCTGGTCAGCAGGAGCGATTCGGCTTTTCAGGTCAGGTTACACTCAGAGAAAGACAGAAGAAAGGTTATTGAGGGCGATCTTCTCTTCGGCTCAGTTGAATACAACGATTATTTTAAACAGGAGACATTGCATCATCATTACAGGAAGGTGTTTTCGTGTTTGCTGAACGATTCAAAAACCGTCTGCTAAGCCAGGAGCAGGCCGACCTCTATCGCAACCCGCCTGAGGTGAAAGAGAGATCGGGGAAATACCTCCTCATGGAAGGCAGGGAGGTCCTGAATTTTGCCTCCAATGATTATCTTGGGCTCAGTCAGTCCAGGAAGCTGCGGCAGAAAGCCGCCGAGAATTTCCGGAAATACGGGACATCGTCCTCCTCGTCGCGCCTGGTGTCGGGAAACTATTCCATAATAAACAAGGCCGAACACGCGTACGCCTCATACTTCGGCTATCGGGACGCCCTCTTTTACCCCAGCGGCTATCAGGCGAACATGGGCATTCTCTCCACCTTCTTCGAGCGGGGAGATACGGTGATCTTTGATAAACACATCCATGCGAGCAGCGTCAAGGGAATGATTATGAGTGGGGCACAGTTCTACGGGTACAAACACTCCTCTTTGGCTCACCTGGAAAAACGCCTGCACGCAACCAGGAATTCCCAGGCCGCCGTGCTCACAGAATCGCTCTTCAGCATGGACGGGGATCTCCTCGATGTTTCCGGGTTAAAGAAACTGAAGGAGAGGTATGGTTTCCTCACGGTTGTCGATGAAGCCCATGCCTTCGGTGCCATCGGCAACGGAGGTCGAGGTATCGCCGGAGACGTCGCGGATATTGCGGTAGGGACATTCGGTAAGGCTTTCGGCTTCTTCGGAGCCTTTGTCTTACTCCCGGAAGGATTCAAGGAATACCTGTTCAACTTTTCCTCTCCCCTGATCTACACCACCACCCTCCCGGAGGCACACGCCGCCACCGTCATTGATATCCTGGAAATCGTCCGGGCGTGCGACGCAAAACGGAACCACCTGAAGGAGGCAAGCTCTTTTATGAAAGAGAGCCTTACCAGGGAAGGCTTCAGGGTTTCCGGTGACGCCCACATCCTGGCCCTGGAGATAGGTGATGAAAAAAAAGCGGTTCAGGTATCCCGCCGGCTTCTGGGAAAAAATATTTTCGTTCTACCGGCAAGGTACCCCACAGTTCCTCTCCACCGGGCGATTCTGAGGGTAGGAATCACCGCACTCCATGAAAAAGAGGATATTACTCTCTTCATAGAACTCCTGAAGGAGTCAATGCGTGAATAAAGACATCGGGAATCTGTTTGTCGTGGGAACCGATACGGGGGTGGGGAAAACGGTGCTGTGTCTCCTCATGATGCAGTTCTTTTTCTCGCGGGGGTACACCCCCTTTTATCTCAAACCGGTTCAGACCGGATGTAGGGAAGCCCACGATATCGACAGCGACGCCCGGTTCATCTATCAGCACGTTGAATCTTTACGTGACAGGGAACCTGCAGAATCCGTAGTGTACTGTTTCCGGAACCCCAAGGCCCCCCTTTTCGCCGCCCGGGATGAAGGAAAAACAATCGACCTGGAGATTATAGAACAGGCGGTAGCGGAAAAAGCGCAGTCATTCTCTCCCCTCATCCTTGAAGGTGCGGGCGGTGCGTTAGTACCCGTGGCGGGAAAAACCCTGATCGCCGACATGATCACGCGCACAGACGGAAAACCGGTTATCGCCGCCAGGGCAGGTTTGGGTACCATCAACCATACCCTGCTTACGATCGAAGCGTTATGGAGAAGGGGGTTGACTCCCCTGGGAGTCATATTCATCGATGCCGGCGATGCACCGATACCGCCTGCGATAATCGAGGAAAACAGGTGGGCAATCGAGGACATATCCGGCGTGAAGGTAGCCGGAGTCATTAAAAAAATTTCTCATTTCTCTGAACCACCCCCTGATTGTTACCTCCCTCTTGAAAATATGTTTGGGAAAATCGGATAATTTTTTATTGACGGGAAGTTCCCTCCTTACTGACCCGCTGTAACAGATGAGAAAATCCCTGCGATATTGATTTGTCGGGTCATTTCCGGATTCCCCTCAACATCGACTCATAATCCTGCTCGATATTCTGCTTGACTTGTGACGCATGGTTCTATATAGTGACATGTCGTTCACATTTACGTGATGCAACACTGGCACGGAACCTTACACGATGAAAAACAAGGCACTATCAAGGAGAGACCGAGAGAAATTAAGGCAACGTCAAGAGATGCTTTCCGCTGCGCTCGAGCTTTTCTCGGAAAAGGGGTACCACAACGTGCCGATGCACGAGATCGCCGAGAAGGCGGAATTCGCGATTGGAACTCTCTATAAATTCTTCCGAAACAAAGAGGACCTCTATAGAACCCTGATCCTGGAGAATACAGACAGGTTCCATGAGGCGCTGACGAAAGCTTTGGAAGAGACGGATGATGAGGTTGAGAAACTTCGAAATTACGTCCGGGCAAAAGGTGAAGTATTTCGTGCCAATGCGTCCGTTATCCGTCTCTATCTGGCAGAGACTCAGGGAGCCAAGTTCAATGTCATGGTGGGATTTGATGCCGATATCAGGGAAAGATACGGCAAATTCCTGCAAAGCCTCGCCCTGGTTTTCGAAGCAGGTATCAAAAAGAAACGGTTTAAGAGGATCGCTGACCCGTATCACCTGTCCGTTTCCCTCGTAAACCTGACCAATGCCTTTCTGTTTCTCTGGCTTGAAGAGCCTGAACACCATCCCTACCCGGAAGACCCGGACACCGTTTTAAATATTCTTTTCAAGGGGCTTCTTGATCAATGATTCAGATCGGAGTCTTGACGATGCAATGTGTAATCTCAAGCGTATCGTGCGGGAGGTTTCGAATGTCACGAAAGGAAACTGTGAAAAGACCGAGAATGAGCAACCAAGTTGTGATTTTAATGCTTCTATTGAGCTTACTTTTGCCTGTCGGCTGCAAGGGCGGGCAGCAATCTCCGTCACAGGTTCCGGAGGTGGCAGTGGTGACGGTTAAGCCGCAAGCCGTCGAACTGACCATGGAATTGCCGGGTCGCACCTCGGCCTACCTCGTCGCAGAAATCCGGCCCCAGGTCAGCGGTCTCATCCAGAAACGCCTCTTTCGGGAAGGTTCCGATGTGAAGACTGGCCAGGTACTCTATGTAATCGACCCGGCCCCCTTCCAGGCGACCCTCGACAACGCAAAAGCCGCCCTCGGCAGGGCAGAGGCCAATGTGCCCGCCGTTCGGCTGAGGGCCGAACGCATTCGGGAGCTCCTTGCAGACAAAGCGGTGAGCCAGCAGGACCACGACGACGCATCAGCCGCCCTGAAGCAGGCGGAGGCTGATGTTGAATACTGGAAAGCAGCCGTCGAATCGGCGAGAATCAACCTGAGATACACCAGGATCACGGCACCCATTTCCGGCCGCATCGGCAGATCCACTGTCACGGACGGGGCGATGGTGACTGCCTATCAGCCAATGTCCCTGGCAACCATTCAACAACTGGATCCTATCTATGTGGATGTGCCTCAATCCACCACAGAGCTGCAACGACTGAAACGCAACCTGGAGAGCGGCCGCCTGAACCAGAAAGGAGCGAACCAGCGGAAGGTCAAGATCATCCTGGAGGACGGAACCATGTATCCCTCGGAGGGAACGCTACAATTCCGGGATGTGACCGTCGATCCTACAACCGGCTCCATCATTATGCGGGTGGTCGTACAGAATCCCAAAGGGGTACTCCTGCCCGGTATGTTCGTCAGGTCAATACTGAAAGAAGGGGTCCAGGAGAAGGCCATCCTGATTTTTCAACAAGCTGTCTCCCGTGACCCGAAGGGGAATCCCATCGCCCTGATCGTGGATGCGGAAGGCAAAGTCCAGCAGCGGACACTTACCCTTGATCGGGCTATCGACGACAAATGGATGGTCTTGTCAGGTCTTCAGGCGGGCGATCAGGTCATCGTCGAGGGCATGCAAAAAGTGAGGCCAGGTGTTTCTGTCAAGGCGGTCCCCTTTGAGCCAGGTGCATCCAGAGCGATGAAGCCCGATGATAAGGCCCAGCAAGCTCCACAGGGAAAGTGAGGGAGGAACCTCATGCTCTCGAAATTCTTTCTTGATCGTCCCGTCTTCGCCTGGGTTCTCGCCATCATTACGATGGTGGCAGGGGGGCTCGCCATATACAACCTGCCCATATCTCAGTATCCTCCCATCGCCCCGCCAACTATTTACGTTCAGGCATCCTATCCCGGCGCCTCGGCGGAGACCGCGGAAAACAGCGTGACCCAGATTATCGAACAGAAGATGACGGGACTCGACAGGATGATCTACCTGTCTGCTACCAGTGATTCCTCCGGCACCTCACGCCTCGAACTCACATTTGCCCCGGGGACGGATCCCGACCTCGCATGGGCCAAGGTGCAGAACAAACTTCAGCTCGCCATGGCAAGTCTGCCCGAAGTGGTGCAGAGCCAGGGTGTCACCGTCGGCAAGGCCACGAGAAACTACCTGATGATCGTAGGCCTGATATCGGAAGACGGCAGTATGGACGGCTATGACCTGAGAGACTATGCGCGATCCACCTTAGAGAAGGTGCTGGCGCGGGTACCCGGTGTAGGCGAGGTTGAGATTTTCGGAACCCAATATGCCATGCGCATCTGGCTCAATCCCGACAAACTGACAGATTACCACCTGACGATACAGGATGTCGTCGCAGCACTCCGGATATACAACGTGGAGGTTTCCGCCGGGCAGTTCGGCGGTGCGCCGGCGATGAAAGGGCAACGACTGAATGCGTCCATCACCGTCCAGAGCATGCTCAAGACGCCTGATGAGTTTGCCGCCGTCCCCATTCGTATCAATCCGGACGGTTCCATCGTACGAATCAGGGATGTGGGACGGACGGAACTGGGGAGTGAGTTCTACGATATCGAGGCTTTTCACAATGGCAGACCCGCTGCCGGTCTTGCCATCCGGCAGGCATCAGGTGCCAACGCCCTGGATACAGCCGATGCGGTCAAGGCCAAAATGGAAGAAATGAGTCGATTCTTCCCTCCGGGAATGAAGACCGTGTATCCCTATGACACGACACCTTTCGTAAAAGTGGCCATTGAGGAAGTGGTCAAAACCCTGTTCGAGGCTATTTTGCTGGTCTTCCTTGTCATGTACCTTTTTCTGGGAAATATCCGGGCTACCCTGATCCCGACCATCGCCGTGCCCGTGGTGCTATTGGGAACCTTTGCGATCCTGGGCTTCTTCGAGTTTTCCATCAACATGCTGACCATGTTCGCCATGGTACTCTCCATCGGCCTTCTGGTGGATGACGCCATCGTGGTGGTGGAAAATGTGGAGCGCATCATGAGAGAGGAGGGGCTTTCCCCCCGGGAAGCTACCAGCAAGTCGATGGAACAGATTACCAGCGCCCTCATCGGGATCGGGCTGGTGCTCTCAGCGGTATTCGGTCCCATGGCGTTTTTCGGCGGCTCCACCGGCGTCATTTATCGTCAGTTTTCCGTGACCATCATCGCCTCCATGCTTCTTTCCGTGATGGTGGCCCTGATCCTGACGCCCGTTCTCTGCGCATCGCTTCTCAAGCCGGTGGCAGCGGGACATGAACCGGCGGAAAACGCGATCTTCTTTTTGCGTCCCTTTCTCTTATGGTTTGATCGTTCCTTTTTCCGTTCGAGAGACCTGTTTCTGAAACTGGCAGGCCGTGCCGTAACAAGGAATAAGCGGTACCTGGCGGTGTTCGTATTGATACTGGTGATGATGGGATTTCTGTTTTTCCGCATGCCCACCGCCTATCTCCCCGATGAGGACCAGGGAATCCTCCTTGCCCAGATCATCATGCCCACGGGCTCCACCCTGGAGCAGACTAAAAAAGTTGTGGAAGACATCCGTCACTATTTTAAGGAGAACGAAAAAGATACGGTGGAATCCTGCTTGACCATTTCCGGCATCGGCTATTCCGGGAGGGCCCAGAACAACGGCATGGTGTTTGTCAAGCTCAAGGACTGGAAGCTCCGCAACCGTTCAGACATGCGGGTAAAGGCCATTGCCGCCCGGGCCATGAAGTCTTTCTCGCAAATCCGGGCAGCACTGGTGTTCGCATTTCCCCCACCCCCCGTTATTGAACTGGGCAACGCCAGAGGGTTCGATTTTCAACTGCTGGACAGGGGAGCCCTGGGGCACAGAGCGCTTATGGATGCCCGCAACCAGCTCCTCGGAATGGCGGCGCGGGACCCGAGATTAGCAAATGTCCGCCCAAACGGTATGGAAGACGTCCCCCAATACCACATCGACGTAGACTGGGAAAAGGCGGGCGCCCTGGGGGTTCCCATCACTTCCATCCACAATACCATTTCTGCCGCCTTCGGTGGCGCATACGTCAACGATTTTATTCAAGGGGGTCGGGTCAAACGGGTATTTGTCCAGGCCGACGCCCCCTACCGTATGTTGCCCAAGGATCTGGAGAAGCTCTACGTCCGGAATACTGCGGGGAAGATGGTTCCCTTTTCTTCCTTCGCTTCCGGCAGTTGGGAATCCGGCTCTCCCAGGCTGGAACGCTTTAACGGGTTTCCTTCCATAAACATCTGGGGCGAGCCGGCGCCGGGAAAGAGTTCCGGTGAAGCCATGCAGGCCATGGAGGAAATCGTTGCCAAATTGCCCCAGGGGATCGGGCATGAGTGGAGTTCCATTTCCTATCAGGAACGGATGGCAGGTACACAGGCGCCCCTCCTCTATGCATTTTCCATTCTTGTCATCTTCCTGTGTCTGGCAGCCCTCTACGAAAGCTGGCCCATTCCCATCTCCATTCTCCTGGCCCTGCCTCTGGGAGCCATCGGCGGCGTCATTGCCACGTCTCTGCGGGGACTGCACAACGACGTCTATTTTCAGATCGGGCTTCTTACCACCCTAGGTTTAACCACAAAAAACGCCATTCTGATCGTTCAGTTCGCCAAAGCCCGGCTGGAAGAGGGAATGGGGCTCATCGAGGCGACGCTGGAGGGAACAAGATTACGATACCGTCCGATCATCATGACATCCCTTGCCTTCGGTTTCGGGGTCCTGCCCCTTACGGTAACCACCGGCGCCGGGGCGGGGGCCCAGAATGCCATCGGCACTGGCGTCCTAGGCGGAATGGTGACAGCCACATTTCTGGTGATCATTTTTTCACCGCTCTTTTATGTACTCATCGAAAAGGTCTTCGGCAAGCGGCGGCAGGGTGAACCGACTTGGTCAGGTGGCGCCAATCGATTCTTCCAGGTGTTGACGGAAAAGATCCGAGGAAAATACCGAAAGGAAGAGGCAGCTGGGACCGCTGACGTAACTCCCTCTGAGGAGCGATGATATGAAAATAAAATTATTTCTATGCTTGATAATCACAATCCTTCTTCCGGGGGGATGCACTCTGGCCCCCGAATATACAAGACCCCCCTCTCCCGTCCCGGAAGAATGGCCAAAAGGCGCGGCCTATCAGGATGCCAAGAGTGTTTCCGGCGCTCCAGCGGTGACGGAGCTGAGATGGCAGGAATTTTTCACCGACAAGAAGCTCCAGAAGATCATCACGGCGGCCTTGAAAAATAACCGCGATCTTCGCCTTGTAGCCTTAAATGTGGAAAGAGCGCGGGCAATTTACGGCATTCAGCGTGCCGAACTGCTGCCGACAATCAATGCCGTCGGGAGTGAGAGTAAAGCCCGTGTGCCCGCTGACCTTTCGTCCAGCGGGAAAGTAACAACCAGTGAACGCTACGACGTAAATCTCGGCATCAGTTCATGGGAATTGGATTTCTTCGGCCACATCCGCAGCCTGAAAGATCGGGCCCTGGAAGAGTATCTCGCCACGGATCAGGCGCGCCGCAGCGCCCAGATCCTGCTGGTATCATCTGTTGCCGGTGCATACCTCACCCTTGCGGCGGATCGGGAAAACCTCAAACTGGCGGTGTCCACCCTTGAAACGCAGGAGAATACCTACAAGTTGATCCGAAAACGATATGACGTTGGGCTTGTGTCTGAATTGGATCTCCGTCGAGTGCAAAGTCAAGTGGATGCAGCCAGGGGAGATGTCGCCCACTACACACAGGTGGTGGCACTCGATGAAAACGCCTTAAATCTTCTGGTCGGTTCTCCTTTCTCACCAGAGATCTTGCCACCAGAGCTGGGCAATGTCAGCCCTCCCAGAGAGATTTCCTCTGGTTTATCCTCCGAGGTGCTCCTGCGCCGCCCGGATGTACTTGCGGCAGAGCATCGACTCAAAGCGAGCAACGCCAATATCGGCGCCGCACGGGCGGCCTTCTTTCCCCGTATCTCCCTGACGACCACCATCGGCACGGCAAGCCCAGAGCTGTCCGGGCTCTTCAAATCCGGTCAGGGCACATGGACTTTTGCGCCCCAGATCGTGATGCCGATCTTTGATGCTCGCACCTGGTCGGCATATGATGTAACCAAAGCAGAAAAAGAAATGTCCGTGGCCCAATATGAGAAAGCGATCCAGATAGCTTTCCGTGAAGTGGTTGATGCTCTGGCCGTGCGGGGCACAGTGAACCAGCAAATCGCGGCGCAGCAGTCGCTGGTCGAGGCTGTTGCAGAAACCTACCGCCTCTCCAATGCCCGCTATATGAAGGGAATTGACAGTTACCTTAGCGTCCTTGATGCACAACGCTCACTCTATGCGGCTCAGCAGGGGCTGATCGCCGTCCGTCTGGCAAAATTGGCCAACCAGGTGAAACTCTTTGCCGTCCTGGGAGGCGGTGCTGAATAATTCAACTCCAAAAGATACTCAACAGCGGGGATTCTTGAGAGATTCACAATCCCAATCTCATGATTTCTTTCACGCCGGTGAGGTAGCGACTCCGCCTGCGATAATCGAGGAAAACAGGTGGGCAATCGAGGACATATCCGGCGTGAAGGTAGCCGGAGTTATTAAAAAAATTTCTCACTTCTCCCACCCCCCCGTGATTGCTTCCACCCCCTTGAGAATATATTCGGATATACATAAAGACATAAAGACTTTTTATTGACACGGGTGATCATCCTCTCTATACTTAGCAACCCTTGGTAAGGGGATGCTTATCACTTTTCAACCATTACCTTCGAGATCGACATCATCCGGAATCCGATTCAATTCTCTCTCATTACCGATTTCACCATTCCCTTAGGAGGTAGAGACCGACTCGTTCACAACATTTCCTTTCTTTTCTTTGCAATGGGGTAAGCATGCATGGCGACGAGACTTGCTGTTTTGGAAACAGAAAGATGTGTGGGTTGCCAGAGCTGTATGTTCGCCTGCTCCCGGAGACAGGAAGTGGCCGGGCTGACCAAGTCGTGCATCGGCGTCCGGTCAATCGGCGGCATGGAACGGGGATTCACCGTCATTGTGTGCAGAGCCTGTAGCGATCCTCCCTGTGCCAGAGTATGCCCCACTGATGCCCTTCTCCTGAGGGAAGGCGGTGGCGTCCGCCTCGAGATGAAAAAGTGCATCGGCTGCAGCCACTGCCGCGAGGCCTGTCTCATCGGGGCAATCCAGTGGGACGACACCACCAACAAACCGATGATCTGCATCCACTGTGGTTACTGCGTAGAGTTCTGTCCCCACGGCGTTCTGGGGATGCGCAAAAAGGAGGTCAAAGGCCATGCTCAGGGATGATCCCCTTGTCAATATCCTTTACATAGATCTCTCCAGCCGCACCTTTGAAGTCAAGAGGAGACCTGATCTCTTCGAGAACTACTTAGGGGGAACCGGCGTCGCAATAAAGCTCCTTCACGAGGAATGCCCCCGCGACTGCGATCCTCTCTCACCGGAGAACCCTATAATCTTCGCCGTCGGGCCTTTCACAGCCCTCTTTCCTCTCGCGTCAAAATCCGTTTCCATGTTCAAATCACCGCACACGGGGAACCTGGGAGAGAGCCATTGCGGCGGGAGAAGCGCTGTGGCCATTCGTATGGCAGGATATGGAGCCATCGTCATCAAAGGTACGAGCGACCTGCCCGTGTATCTTTCCATTCACAGCGGCCGTGTTCAATTCCGCGACGCCTCCTCTCTGTGGGGGATGGGGTGCTTCTCCTCGGGGCGCATCATCAGAGAAAACGAGCCGGGCCCGGGGCTGCGAACGATCATGAGAATCGGCAAAGCAGGTGAGACGCTTGTGTCTTATGCCTGTGTCACCACGGAGACATACCGCCACTTCGGGAGAATGGGACTGGGTGCCGTGTTCGGCAGCAAAAAGCTAAAAGCTGTGGTCATTTCAGGGAAATCGGCGATTCCGGTAGTCGACAAGAAGCAATACAGGAAAATCTACAAGGAAATATATGACGCGGCCGTAAAGTCACCTGTCATGAAAAAATATCATGACCTGGGAACTGCAGAAAATATCCTTCCCCTGAACAGATTCGCTGGCATTCCCACGAGAAATCTTAAGGAAGCAACCTTTGATAAGGCAGACGCAATTTCGGGCGAGGCCTTTGCGGAACAATACCTGGGAAGACGACTGGCCTGTACCCACTGCCCGGTGGGTTGCATCCACATCGCAGCACTGCGGGAACCTTACGAAGATGAGGCATACTTCTATAAAACAACCATGATCTCCTACGACTACGAACCGATCTATGCACTGGGAACAATGCTGGGAATGACGAACCCCGAGGATTTTCTGAAACTGATGGATCGGGTTGAATGGTGGGGAATGGATGCCATGACGACCGGGGTGGTGCTTGCCTGGGCAACGGAAGCGCAGGAACGGGGACTCATTTCCGAAAAGGAAACAATGGGGATAACATTTTCCTGGGGCGATCCCATATCATACATCAATGCCTGCCGGTTGATCGTGGAGCAACCCAATGAGTTCTACAAAGCCCTCGCCCGCGGCACCGAACATGCGTCTTCACTTTACGGCGGCGATGACATTGCCCTATCCCTGGGAAAGAACGAAATGCCTGGGTACCATACAGGACCGGGGGCTCATCTTGGTGTCCTCATGGGACTCAGGCACAGCCACCTGGATAATGCCGGTTATTCCGTCGATCAGAGCAAACTTGTCAAAACGCAAATGGATCCCGAAGATCTTGCGGAAACACTTTTTTACGAGGAGAGATGGCGACAGATTCTCTCCAGTTTGGTTGTCTGTTTCTTCGCCCGGGGAATATACACAGCAGAACGGTTACCAGAACTCCTCCGCATTGCGGGTTTTGATTTGAATCCGGAGGATATTGGCAGAATCGGACAGAATATCTATGAGGAGAAATACCGCTTTAAAACGAGAGAAGGCTTTTCTCTGGACAAACTCAGATTCCCGAAAAGAATCTTCGAAACCCCCAGCCCTATTAAAGCATGGGATGAGACTTATCTCCGCCGTGCCCTTGGGCACATGAAAGCTGTTCTCGCGAAGTCATCTCATATATAAATATCCTGATATCGAAAATCCTTCAAATATTCCTTGACAATGAATACAGAGTAATGTACTGGACGGCCTAAGAAATGACTGTCAGTCATATAATGACTCCCGTTCAATAAACAATAGATGTTGTCATAAAGTCTCATTCCGGATTGTGCAATAGCTTCTTTTCGTGGAAAGAATTGTTGTTTAAGAAACAATTTCATGTTAAGTAGCGGCGTGCTTTTAAACTATTTAATCAATCTTAACATTATTTATAAATCTTTTAATATTGTTATTTTCCCGCTCCATGGGGTAAATCTTCACAACCAAAAAGTAAAACTAAACACCATCACCCCATACAGGGGAAAACCCATAACCACAAAGAGAGGAAATTACTCAATATATTAACTTGTACAGCATATGTATAGAGTTGAGACAAGATTATAAAAAAGAGGAGGATAGAGGAAGGTATGGCAGAAGAGGAGAAGGTAGAATTAAAGGAGATTTATCCTGTTCCTTCATGGGCACGGGAGGGGGCATACATTCAGAGCAGGGCTGAGTATGAGAAGCTCTGGAAGCGGTCTATTGAGGAGCCTGATGCATTCTGGGCGG
>Ga0194112_10001050_pt1 | contig 40421 bp, 27 predicted proteins | sample TA2MahC400mmetaG_FD_146191 | JGI IMG/M metagenome (GOLD analysis project Ga0194112, IMG submission 146191) | Freshwater microbial communities from Lake Tanganyika, Tanzania - TA2015016 Mahale Deep Cast 400m | ecosystem: Environmental > Aquatic > Freshwater > Lake | place: Tanzania: Lake... | reverse complement strand
GATGGTGACCGTGCAACGAACCGTGCCGAACGCCGAGTGTGTGATCGCGGGCGATGGCGATCTTCGCGCGGAGCTCGAGGCGGCGGCCACGCAGCTGGGGGTGCGCGCCCGATTCCTCGGCGTGCAGACACCCGCGCAGGTGAACGCGCTGATGCAGCGGGCGACGGTGCTCTGCGGGCCGAGCGTCGTCGATGCGCGTGGGAACGCCGAGGGGTTGCCCTTCACCTTCCTCGAGGCGCAGGCCTGTGGGTGTCCGGTGGTCGTCTCGACCTCGGGGGGGACCGCCGAGGGGGTCGCGGAGGGGGAGACCGGGTACTGCGTGGCGCCGGGGGATGAAGCCGCGCTCGCCGACCGGTTACTGCGGATCCTCACCGATCCCGCGCGCCGCGCGCGGATGAGCACGGCGGCCCGCGCCCATATGGAGCGCGCGTTCAACCTCCGCACGCAGACGGCGGTGCTGGAGGGGATCTACGCCGATGTGATCGCGCGCGCGGCGCATGGCTGACGCACGAGCGTCGGCGCTGAGGCGCCGGCGCTACTCGACCTGCAGGACGGCGAGGAACGCTTCCTGCGGGATCTCCACCGAGCCCACCTGCTTCATGCGCTTCTTCCCCTCCTTCTGCTTCTCGAGGAGCTTGCGCTTGCGGCTGATGTCGCCGCCATAGCACTTGGCGAGCACGTCCTTGCGGAGCGCCTTCACCGTCGAGCGGGCGATCACCTTCTGGCCGATCGCCGCCTGGATCGCGACCTCGAAGAGCTGCCGCGGGATCAGGTCCTTGAGCTTGTCGGAGACCTTGCGGCCCCACTCGTAGGCCTTCGACTCGTGCACAATCACGCTGAAGGCGTCGATCGGGTCGCCGTTGATCAGCATATCGAGGCGCTGCAGGTTGCTGCGACGGTACCCCAGCATCTCGTAGTCGAGTGAGGCGTAGCCGCGGCTGATCGACTTGAGCTTGTCGAAGAAGTCGAGGATGATCTCACCGAGCGGGAATTCCCAGTCGATCTCCACGCGGGTGGTGTCGAGGTAATGCATCCCCTTGTACTCGCCGCGGCGCTCGGTGCCCAGCGTCATGATGGGCCCGATGTAGTCGGTGGGCACCATGATCCGGGCCTTCACGTAGGGCTCCTCGATGTAGTCGATCACGCCCGCCGGCGGCATCAGCGCCGGGTTCTCGACCACGAGCTCCTCCCCGTCGGTCTTCCTCACGTGGTACTCCACGCTGGGGACCGTCGTGACGAGGTCGAGGTCGAACTCGCGCTCGAGGCGCTCCTTCACGATCTCCATGTGGAGGAGACCGAGGAACCCACAGCGGAAGCCGAAGCCGAGCGCCGTGGACGTCTCGGGGGTGTAGTTCAGCGAGGCGTCGTTGAGCTGCAGCTTCTCGAGGGCGTCACGGAGATCCTCGTACTGCTGCGTGTCGGTGGGGAAGATGCCGGCGAAGACGAAGGAGCGGACCGCCTGATAGCCCGGGAGCGGTTCGCTCGCCTTATGCTCGGCGTCGAAGATCGTGTCCCCGGCGCGTGTCTCCTTCACCGACTTCACGCTCGCCACCACGTAGCCGACCTCGCCGGCGGTCAGCTGCTTCGTGGGCACCTGGCGCAGCTGGTTGTACCCGACGTCGAGCACCTCGTACACGCTCTCGGAGGCACCGAAGGTGATCTGCATCCCCTTCGTCAGCGTCCCATCGACGACGCGCACGCTGGGGATGGCCCCGCGGTACTTGTCGTAGTACGAGTCGTAGATGAGCGCGCGGAGCGGCCCCGTGGGATTCCCACGCGGCGGCGGGACCTTCGCCACGATCGCCTCGAGGAGCTCCGGGATGCCGAGGCCCTCCTTGGCGCTGACCAGGAGGATGTCCTCCGGGGCGCACCCGATGAGGTCCACGACCTCCTGCCGCCGCTTCTCGGGCTCCGCGCCAGGGAGGTCGATCTTGTTGAGGATCGGGATGATCTCGAGTCCCGCGTCCATCGCCAGGAAGAGATTGGAGAGGGTCTGCGCCTGGATCCCCTGCGAGGCATCGACGACGAGGATCGCGCCCTCACAGGCGGCGAGGGAGCGCGAGACCTCATAGGTGAAGTCGACGTGCCCGGGCGTGTCGATCAGGTTGAGCTCATACGTCGTCCCGTCCTTGGCGTCGTAGGACATCCGGACGGCGTTGAGCTTGATGGTGATCCCGCGCTCCCGCTCGAGGTCCAGGGTGTCGAGCACCTGGGCCTTCATCTCACGCTTCTGCAGCATCCCCGTGGACTCGATCAGACGGTCGGCCAGCGTCGACTTGCCATGGTCGATGTGGGCGACGATGCAGAAGTTCCGGATCAGGGACGGCGGGGTCACGAGCGGGGGCGGCGGATGAGAGAGGCAGACGTGAGTAACCCCTCAAGCTAGTGGGAGGAGGGAGTGGCTCCAACGTCTCCCCCTGTGTCCCGCTCCTCGGCGCCCCTAGTTTTCCCGGTTCGCATGTCCGCGCCCGCAGGTCCAGCCGTCCGGGCCGATCTCATGGATCCCGCAGCACTCGCGGCCCTCGGGCGCCTCGAGGTCGTGTCGCGTTGGCTGGCGCAAGGATTCCTGCAGGGGTTGCACCGCTCCCCGAAGAAGGGATTCTCCGTCGAGTTCGCGGAGCATCGTCCCTATCAACCCGGCGACGACCTGCGTTTCCTCGATTGGAAGGTCGCGGCGCGCTCCGACCGCTGGCTCCTCAAGCAGTTCGAAGAGGAGACCAACCTGCGGGCGACGATCGTCCTCGATGTGAGTCGATCCATGGAGTGGTGTGGGGCCCCGACGCGCCTCACCAAGCGGGCCTACGCCGATCATCTCGTGGCGGCGCTCGCGCGCATCCTCCTTCGGCAGCGCGATGCCGTGGGACTGGTCCGATTCGACGACGAGATCCGGACCGCGCTCCCCCCGCGCTCGCACCAATCACAGGGGCATCGGATTATCGAGGCGCTCGAGGAGTCGGGCAGCGGTACCGGCTCCGATGCCGCGGGGGCGCTCACGCGCGCCGGCGCACTCGTCGCGCGCCGCGGGATGGTGATCCTTGTGTCGGATCTCCTGCTCGATCCCGAGGAGGTCGATGCGACGGTCCGGGGACTCCGCGCGCAAGGACACGACGTCACCGTCCTCCATCTGCTCGATCCCGCCGAACGGCGCTTCGATCTCGCGGCGGGGGAGTCGACCTTCGTGGATCCCGAGGGGGGCGCCGCCGAACGGGCGACCCCGGCTGACGTGCGCGCGCTGTACGAGACGACAGTCGGCGAGGTCATCGACGAATGGCGCGCCCGCTTCGCGGCCGTCGGCGCCTTCTATGAACCGGTGCTCACCGACCAACCCTTCGCGGTCCCGCTGCGACGTGCATTCGCCGCACGGCAGCGCCAGCCGTGAGCTTCCTCGCGCCCTGGGCGCTCTGGCTCGCCGCGCTCGCCGCCGTCCCGCTCGCATTGCATCTCTGGCAGCGGCGGACCGCCGCGCGCGTCGACTTCCCGGCGGTGCGCTACCTGCAACGTATGGCGCAGGACCATGCGCGCGAGGTGCGGGTGCAGAATGTGCTCCTGCTCCTCCTGCGGGTCGCGATCGTGTTGGTGATCGCGTTGGCGGCGGCGCGCCCCTTTGCCGCGGTCCCCGCGGCGGGGCATGCGCCAGTCGCGTTGGCCGTCGTGCTCGACAACTCGCTCTCCTCGCAGGCGGTCACCGACGCGGGGCCGATGCTCGATCGACTCCGTGCGATGGCGTCGGCGATCCTCACCGAGACAGGGCCGGAGGATCAGCGCTGGCTCGTGACGATGGATGGGGTGACGGTCGGTGGCGAGCAGGCGGCGATCGGAGCGGCGCTCGCCGAGGTCGTGGCGCTCGACGGGGCAGGGGATGCCTCGCGCGCCCTCGCGCGGGCGGTCGCGGTGGTGCGCGAGAGTGCCCTCCCGTTGAAGCAGGTGGTGGTGCTAACGGATGGACAGCGGAGCTCGTGGGATCCGGCGAGGATCGCCACGGTCGCGCGCGAGGAGGTCGCATGGCGTGTGGCGGTCCCGCCGCTCCGGTGGCGACCGAATCATTCCGTGCGCGAGGTGGCGGCGGTGCCGCCGGTCTGGGGGGAGGTGGGGGCCGTTCGTCTCCGCGTCGTCGCGGCCGATTCGGTCGCGTGGCGGGTACAGGTGGCGGGGCGCACCTTCGCCCGCGGGACGGCGGGTTCCGATGCCATGGTGCTCGCGCGGGGTCGGCCCGTGCTCCGAGGCTGGGCGGCGGCGACGGTGGAGCTCACGCCCGATGAGTTGCGCGGGGACGATCGCCGGTTCCTCGCCGTGCGCGTCGGCGACGCCCCGGCGGTCGAGGTCGATCCTTCGAGCGGTCCCTTCGTGACGCGCGCCGTCGAGGCGCTCGTCGCCTCAGGGCGGCTGCGCCGCGGGCCGGGGACCCTGATCGGCTCGACGGCGCGTCCTGGCGTCACCGCCGTCGTCCTCGCCCCATCGGACCCGGTGCGACTCCCTGAGGTGAATCGGGCGCTCGAACGGGCGGGGATCCCGTGGCGGTTCGGCGCCCCGCGCCGGGCGGAGGCCCGCGTGATCCTCAGCGATCCGTCGCAAAACAATCAGACGACGGAAGATGCCGAGACGATGGTTCGCCTCTGGTATCCGCTCATCACCGTGCCAGCTGCGGGGGAGGCGCGCGTCGATACCCTCGTGCGTATCGGCGCGGCCCCCTGGGCAGTGCGCGGAGGTGGCTACCTCGTGATCGCGTCGCCACTCGATGTGGCCGCGACCGATCTCCCGCTCGCGGCCCGCTTCGTCCCGTGGTTCGCGACGCTCCTCACGCAGCGACTCGATCCCGGCGAGGTCGGCGTCCTCGAGACGACGCCCGGCGCGCTCCTCACCATCCCGCGCGGGGTCGATGCCCTCGAGATGAGTGACGGCGCGATCCAACCGCTGACGGCGGGCAAGACCATCGACGCTCCGTGGCGAGCGGGCGTCGCCTTCTGGCAGCGCGGTGGTGCACGGGTCGGGGCGCTCGTCGTGAATCCCGAACCATCGGAGTCCGATCCCGACCGATTCGATGCGCCGGCGCTCGCGCGGGTACTCGAGGCGACCGCGCTCGATGCGGATCCGCTCACGATCGGCGCGGCCACCTTTGCGACCGTCGGCCCGCGCCCGCTCGCTCGCCCGCTCCTGATCCTCGCGCTCCTGTTGTTGCTCGCTGAAGCCCTCGTGGCGCGCCGAGGGCGCCGAGGTCGCACCTCCCCTGCTTCCGACTGATGGCCCTCCCGCTGCTCATCGAGCGCCTCGCTGCGCTCCCTGCCTTCCGCAGCCTGACGCAGTCGCTGCCGACGGTGAATGGCACGCTCTCCGTGACGGGGCTCGCCGGCTCCGCCGATGCGGTGCTCGTCTCGGCGCTCGTCACCGCGGAGCCGAACCGCCTTTTCGTCATCATCGCCGATCAACTCCCGGAGGCGGAGCGCTGGCTGGGTGATCTGCAGTCCGTGCTCGGGAGTGAGCAGGTGGCGCTCTATCCCCCGCGCGAAGGGTTCGGCGAGATGGAGCCCCATGCGGAGATCGCAGGGGAGCGCGTGGAGACCTTGGAGGCGCTCGCGCGCGGTGGGATCCGCGTGCTCCTCACCACGGCGCGCGCGGTGCAGGAGCGGACACGCCTCCCGCGCGCTCTCGCCGAGGCGCGACTGGTGCTCCGGCGCGGCGAGAGTTGGCGGCTCGAGGATCTGACGGCGCATCTCGATCGCGTCGGCTTCACGCGCGTGCCCGTGGTGGAGGATGTCGCCGAGTACTGCGTGCGCGGCGGGATCGTCGACATCTACGGCTTCGGCATGCGGGCCCCGGTGCGCCTGGAGTTCTGGGGCGATCAACTCGAGGCGGTGCGCGCCTTCGATATCGCGACACAGCGGATGACGGCGACGCTCGGCGAGGTGACCGTCCTCCCGGTGGAGGTGCAGGGGAGCGACGACGAGGACGAGGGCGCCGTCTCGCGCGTGAGTCTCCCCGATCTCTGGCCCGCGGGAGCGCTCCTGATCATCCCCGAGGGGGTGACGCTCACACCCGAGTGGAAGCGCACCTGGGAGGAGGCGGCGCATCATCTCGAGCTCGCGCGTCGGCGCGGCGAGGAGGTTGCCTCACGTGATGCCCTGCTCGAGGCCCCCGATCTCGTCGCACGGCGACTCCGCAGCTTTCCGACCCTCAAACTCCGCCCCGTAGAGCAGGCCGACGGCCGCACCGTCACCTTCCCGATCCGCCCGCCGGAGAAGATCGAACGCGACCTCGCGCGCCTTGGCGCACTCGTGCGCGACGGCACCAACACCGTCATCCTCTGCGACAACCCTGGGCAGGCGGAACGTCTCGAGGAGCTCCTCGATGGGATGGCAGGGGGACGCGGTTCGGCCTCGTTGGTGATCGGCACCCTCGCCGGCGGATTCCTCCTCCCGCCGCGTGGGGCGCCGGAGGGGCTTCGCATCCTCACCGACCATGAGGTCTTCCGACGGGAGCGTCGGCTGCGCCGGAGTCGCAAGTACGTCACCGGCGTCGCACTCGAGCAGGTCACCGCGCTCAAGCCCGGTGATTACGTGGTGCATCTCGAGCACGGGATCGGGATCTACAAGGGGATGACCACCGTCATGCACGGCGAGTCGACGATCGAGGTCGCCGTCGTGGAATACGAGGGGGGTGATCGCCTCAACGTCCCGCTCTACCGACTCGACCAGGTGGAGAAGTACCGCGCCGCCGGGGATGTCTCCGACGAGGCGCCGCCCCCGCGCCTCCACAAGCTCGGCGGGAAGCGCTGGGCCGCGCAGCGCGACAAGACGCGCTCGGCGATCCAGGAGATGACGTCGGAGCTGATCGACCTCTACGCGCGCCGTCGCGTCGCGAGCCGCCCGCCGCATCACCCCGATGGCGCCTGGCAGAAGCAGCTCGAGAGCTCCTTCCTCTTTGAGGACACCCCCGATCAACGGACCGCGACGAGCGCGGTGAAGCAGGATATGGAGGGGGCGCGGCCGATGGATCGCCTCCTCGTCGGCGATGTGGGCTACGGGAAGACCGAGATCGCGGTGCGCGCGGCGTTCAAGGCGGTACAGACCGGACGGCAGGTCGTCGTGCTCGTCCCGACGACGGTGCTCGCCGAGCAACATGCGCGCACCTTCGGGGACCGCTTCGCCGATTTCCCGGTGCGCATCGCGGTGATGAGTCGCTTCCAGACGATGAAGGACCAGAAGGCGGTACTCGCGGAGCTCGCCGCAGGCACCGTGGATGTGGTGATCGGGACGCATCGGCTCCTGAGTCCCGACGTCGTCTTCAAGTCGCTCGGCCTCGTGATCATCGACGAGGAGCATCGGTTCGGCGTGAAGCACAAGGAGCGGCTCAAGCAGCTGCGGCTCGAGACCGATGTGCTCACCCTCACCGCGACGCCGATCCCGCGCACCCTCCATCAATCGCTCGCGGGGCTGCGTGATCTCACCCTGATGCAGACCCCGCCGCGCGATCGTTCGCCGGTGCTCACCTCCCTCGAGCCCTGGGACGATGCGCTGATCGTCGAGGGGATCGAGCGTGAGCTCGACCGCGGGGGGCAGGTCTTCTTCGTCCACAATCGGGTGGAGACCATCCTCGCCGTCGCCGATCATATCCAACGATTGGTGCCGCGGGCGCGCGTCGGCGTGGGACATGGGCAGATGCCCGAGCGTGAGCTCGAGCAGGTGATGCGGTGCTTCGTCGAGGGGGAACTCGATGTGCTCGTCTCCACCCTCATCGTCGAGAGTGGGATCGACGTCCCGAACGCCAATACGATGTTCGTGGATCGCGCCGATCGGTTCGGATTGGCGCAACTCTATCAGCTCCGGGGGCGCGTCGGCCGGTCGCATCGCCGCGCCTACTGCTTCCTGATCGTCCCCGAGCACTGTGACGAGGACGCCGAGCGCCGGCTCCGCGTGCTCGAGCATCACACCGAGCTCGGGGCGGGGTACCGGATCGCGCTGCGTGATATGGAGCTCCGAGGCGCCGGCAACCTCCTGGGCCCCGAGCAGTCGGGGTTCGTCCATGCCGTGGGGTTCGACCTCTACCTCCGGATGCTCGAGGAGACGGTCCAGCGGATCCAGCGCGGCGATGCGGCGCCCCCGACACCGCCGGCCGACATCACCCTCGACCTCCCGAGCTACCTGCCTGACGACTACATCGCGGCCCCGGAGGTCAAGCTTGACCTCTATCGGCGGTTGGGCGCCGCCCGGGTGATCGAGCAGGTCGACCTCATCCGCGAGGAGATCCGCGACCGGTTCGGCCCCATCCCGGAACCCGCGGAGGTCTACCTCGCCGCCGCCCGACTACGCCTCCTGGGGGCCCCCTTGGGGGTCGAGGGGATTCTGGTGCATGGCTCCGAGGCCCGTATTACCTTCCGTGCGGACGCGGTCCCACGTCTCAAGCCCCTCGCGGCGGCCTTCCGAGACGTCCAGTTCCAGGTCGACGTTCGACGGGTGCAACCCCTCTCGCTCAAGCTTACGCGGCTGGGGGGCGCGACGCTGTTGGATGGCCTGATCCGGGCGCTGCGCACCATCACCCCTGAGCTGCCCTGAATCCGTCCCCCCACCTCTCTCCACTCGTCATGACTCGTCTTCGTCTCTTCGGCGCCTCGGCGCTCCTCGTCCTCGGCCTCACCGGCTGTGACGGGCTCAAGCGCGCCCTCACGGCGCACACTGACGTCGTCGCGCGCGTGGGCTCGCAGGAGCTCACCGTGCAGCGCCTCACCGAGCTCCTCGGCGACTCGGAGGTGCCGCTCCGTCCCGACGCCATCCGCTCGATCGCGCAGCTCTGGGTGAACTACCAGCTCGTCGCGCTCGCCGCGGCGGAGGGGGATACCCTCGGGACGATCGAAGACGCCGACGCCGGCATGTGGGCCGCCCTCGCGCAGCTCAAGTTCCGCGAGGTGCAGGGGGTCATCGGGAAGGATTGGGGTACCGTCGACTCGACCACCTTCGAGCAGCAGTACAACGCGGGGGTCCTCCTCGGCGCGCAGCACATCCTCCTCGCCAAGCAGCCAGAGGGCGTCTCGCCCGAGGAGAACGCGGCGCTCAAGACCGAGGCCGAGCGGATCGCGAAGACCGTCACCGCGGCGACATTCGCCGAGGTCGTGAAGCGTCGCTCCGACGATCCCGGCTCCAAGGAGCGCGCCGGCAGCTATGGCGTCTTCCCACGTGGCCAGATGGTCCCCGAGTTCGACGCCGGGATCCTCTCGGTGAAGCCGGGGGAGATCACCGGGGTCGTCGAGTCGCAGTTCGGCTATCACATCATCCGTCGGCACACCTTCGCGGAGATCAAGGACCAGTTCGGGCCGGCGTATGCGTCGATCGCGGCGCAGGCGGCGGAGAGCACCTACTTCGCGAAGATGGACAGCACGGCGCAGGTGAAGGTGAAGCCGAGCGCGGCCAAGCTCGTGAAGGCGATCGCCGAGGATCCCGATGGCTTCCGCACCGACAAGACCGTGATCGCGACGTCGAAGCCGGTGACGATGACCGCGTCGCGCGTGGCGCAGTGGATGGCCGCCTTCCCGCCGCAGTCGCGGGTGCGGGCGCAGGTCGCGCAGGCGCCGGATTCGGTGATCCCGACCTTCGTCGAGAACCTCATGCGGAACGAGCTCGTCCTTCGCGTGGCCGACTCGCTCAAGATCACGCTCGACACCGCGGAGGTGAATCAGGTCCGCCAGGCCTTTTTTAGCGGGGTGAAGGGGGTCATGGAGGCGCTCCGCGTGACCCCGGCGCAGCTCGCCGACAGCGCGACGGACAGGGGTGCGTGGGTGACGCTCGCCTCGGCCCGCGTGGATGCCTTCCTCGCGCAGGTGATCCGGAACGAGGTGCAGTACGTCGAGGTACCGGAGCAGCTCGCGAGTGTGCTGCGCGGCCGCTTCGATCATCGTGTGACGCCGGCGGGGCTCGACCGCGTGCTGGCGGAGGCGACCAAGCGCCGGGCCGTGGCGGACTCGGCGCGGGCGGCGAACATGCCGCCCTCCGCGGTGCCGCTGGGCCCGCCGACCGAAGCGCCCGCCCCGGCCGCTCCCGTCCAGCAGCCGTAAGTGATCGCGACGCTGCGTCAGGGCGTTCGGCGACTGCTCGTCGCGAGCCTCGCCGCCGTCACCTACGTGACGGCGGTCGAGGCCCAGCAGCGTGGGGGGCGCGACGTCGAGGTCGATCGCGTGGTGGGGGTCGTCGGGAAGCACCCGATCCTCCTGAGCGAAGTGCTCGAGGCGATCAACTTCGCCCGGAGTCGTGGGCTCCAGGTGCCGCAGGACAGTGCGGCGCAGGTCGCCCTCGCCCGCGAGTTCCTCAATAGCATCATCGATAAGGAGGTCCTGATCGCGGTCGCCAAGGAGTACAAGATCGAGGTGACCGAGGTCGACGTCGCTGCGGCCGTGGATCAGCAGGTCGATGGCGCGCGGAAGCAGTTCCAGAGCGAGCAGCAGTTCCGCCAGGCCCTTCAGCAGGAAGGGTTCGGGACCCCGGAGGAGTATCGCAAGAAGGCGATCGAGTCGGCGATCCGGGACGAGCAGCAGCGTCGGGCGATCGATTCCTTGCGCGCGAAGGGGCGACTGGCGCCGGCGAACATCACCGAGCGCGAGGTGGAGGAGGCGTTCCAACGGCTCAAGCGCGACCTCCCACCGCGACCCGAGTTGGTCGCCTTCCGTCAGGTGGTGGTGGAGCCGACGCCGAGTGCGGCGAGCGTGGAGCGCGCGCGGTCGCTCGCCGATTCGCTCCGCCTCGCACTCGAGGCCGGCGCCGATTTCGACTCCCTCGCCCGTCGGTTCTCCGAGGATCCGGGATCGGCGGTGAAGGGGGGCGACCTCGATTGGCAGCGGCGTGGGGTGATGGTGCCGGAGTTCGAGCGGATGATGTTCGCGCTCCAGCCCAATCGCATCAGCCCGCTGGTGAAGACGACGTATGGCTTCCATGTCATCCGGGTGGATCGGGTGCGGGCCGCCGAGGTGCGCGCGCGCCACATCCTGATCAAGCCATCGATCGACACCGCCGACGTGCGCCTCGCGCGTGAACGGGCCGACTCGATGCGCGCGCTCTGGGTGGGCGGTGCCTCGTTCGACACGTTGGTGGCGCGCTTCCACGACGCCGATGAGGAGCGGGCGATCCCCGATGGGTTCCCCCGTGACTCCCTTCCGGCGGAGTATCGCGTCGCATTGAAGGGCGTTGCCGAACGCGGCGTCTCCGCGGTCTTCGCGATCCCCGATCCGATGTCCGGCTACAACAAATGGGCGGTCGCACAGGTGCTCGCCATCAAGCCCCCGGGGGAATACACGCTCGCGGAGAACCAGGAGCGGATCCGGAAGCAACTCCGGGAGGAAAAATCGATCCGCCGCACCCTCGATAACCTCCGGCGCGAGATGTACGTCTCCCTGCGATTGTGACCACGCCCGCGATCGCCATCACGCTGGGGGACCCGCGTGGGATCGGTCCGGAGATCGTCCGCACAGCGCTCGCGACCTCCGGGATCGCGGGCGCTGCGCGCATCGTGGTGGTCGGCCCGCGGGGGACGGGAGTGCCGGTGGATGAGACGGTGGGGGATTGGGCCGGCGGTGTGGGCCCGAGCCCTGACACCGACGCGGGGCGGGCCCGCGATGCGCTGGCGGGACGATTGGCCGGTCTCGCGATCGAGCGGGCGGTGGGGCTCGCGCGCCGCGGGGTGGTGCAGGGGATCGTGACCGCGCCGATCGACAAGGCGGCGTTCCATCGCGGGGGCTATGACGCCCCCGGCCACACCGAGTTCCTGGAGCAGCTCACCGGCGCTCCGACGGCGATGATGCTCGCCTCACCCAAGCTCCGCGTGGTCCTGGCGACCACGCACCTTGCCCTGCGCGAGGTGCCCTCGGCGCTGACGCGCGAGCGGCTCGAGCGCACCATCACCGTCACGCGGCGTGGGCTGCAGGAATGGTTCGGGATCGGGCGCCCACGGCTCGCCCTCGCGGCCCTCAATCCGCACGCCGGCGACCACGGCCGCTTCGGGACCGAGGATGACTCCCTCTTGGCGCCGGTCGCACGCGCGATGCAGGTCTCGGGCCCGATCCCGGCGGACACCGTCTTCGTGCGCGCGATCCAAGGGGAGTTCGATGCGGTGATCGCGCCTTACCACGATGTGGGGATGACGGCGATCAAGGTGGCGAGCTTCGGGGAAGGGGTGAACATCACCTTGGGGCTCCCCTTTCCACGCACCTCACCGGATCATGGGACCGCGCTCGACATCGCGGGGACCGGGCGCGCGCGCGCCGATTCGATGATCGAGGCGATCCGCCTCGCCCTCACCCTCACGAGCCGCCGAGTTCCACCGCCAGTTTCGTGATCCGGCGACCATCCATCTCATGGACGGTGAACAGCGCCCCACCTCCGCTCGCGCGGTCCCCCACCACCGGGAGACGCCCCAACAATCCGAAGACATACCCCCCGACGGTGGTGAAGTCCTCCTCGGGGATCGTGAGGTCAAGCTCCGCATTCAGCTCGCCGATGTTGGTGTCGCCGGCGATCACGCGGGCGCCGGTCGGTGCCGGCTCCACGGCGGGGGCCTCATCGTACTCGTCGAGGATCTCCCCGACGATCTCCTCGAGAAGGTCTTCCATCGTCACCATCCCGGCCGTGCCACCATACTCATCGAGCACGATGGCGAGATGCTCCTTGCGCCGCTTGAAGTCGGCGAGCACATCCTCGACCTCGCGTGATCCCGGGACGACGTGCACGGGGCGGAGCGCGGTGGCGAGCCGGAAGCCCTCAGGATCGCGGTGCAGGGCGCGGAGGAGGTCCTTGGCATGCACCATGCCGACGATGTCGTCCATCGTCTCCCGGTATACGGGATAGCGTGAGAAGCCGGCATCGTTCACCACCTGGATCGCCTCGTCGAGCGAGGCCTCGACCGGGATCGCGACCATCGCGGTGCGAGGGGTCATCACCTCACGCGCGTTCTTCTCGGAGAATTCGAAGACCCCGCCGAGGATCCGCGCCTCCGACTGTTCGAGCTGTCCACTCTCCTCGGCCTGCTCCACGAGGAGCCGGAGCTCATCGGCGGAGTGCGGGGTCTCCTCCTCCGAGGTGATGGGCTGCCCGAGGGCGCGGAGCAGGAGATTCGACGACCCGTTCAGGACCCAGATGAAGGGCCCCATCACCCAGGTGAAGGCGAGGATCGGTGGGGCCAGCCACTTGGCGAAGACCTCGGGGTGGTTGAGCGAGAGGGCACGCGGCGCGAGCTCGCCCAGCACCACGTGGAGGTAGGTGACGACGGTGATCGCGATCGCGGCGGCGATCCCGACACGCACCCCCACTTCCAGCGGGAGGGGGAGGGCGACGAACCAGTGCTCGAGGGTCTCACCCAAGGTCGACTCCGCGACCCAGCCGAGCCCGAGCGAGGCCAAGGTGATCCCAAGCTGGCCCGCGGAGAGGACGGGGGTGAGCTTGCTGCGCGAGGTGGCCTGCACGGCGAACCGGGCCATCAGGTCCCCGGACCGGACCATCGCCTCCAGGCGTGAACGACGCGCGCGCACGAGGGCGAACTCCACCGCGACGAAGAAGGCATTGAGGAGCAGCAGCGCGACTATGGCGACGATCTTCGTGAACACGGAGGAAAGGTAGGGAGGCGGCATGAGGGGTCGCCAGCCGACCGCGCCCTCCGCGTGGATCCGTGGGGAGGAGCCCTCGCGCGCCGGGGTCTGACACGCGACCTTCCAAGGCGAGGGGACCCCGCTCGCGATCTGTCCGTCGGGGTCGCATGCCTTTCACCTGGGACCGCACGGATGGCCGAGATCGATCGCTTGCTCACGGTGGTGATGGAGAAGGGGGGGGGCCTCCAGCTGCGGGATGGCGAGCCGGCCAAGCTCGTCCTGCATGGACAGGGCACGCGCTCACGAGGTCACTCTCGGGGCCGCAGGTCCTGGGGCTCCTGCGGGAGATCGCCCCGAAGGAGGCCGCCGAGGCGATGAATGAGGGGAAGCCATCCACGTTCCGCCATGCGATCGGAGAGGTGACCTTTTCCATCCGGGTGATGCGGGATGAGGAGGGGGTCTGAGTCGAATGCCGTCCTGAGGCGGACGCCGATGTGGCGAAGATCTCGGCCATCGCCGCCGCCAGGGCGGCCGCCCCCACCACGCTGGTGTGGTCAGTGGTCCCAGTCGTGCCGGTGGATCCGGCCGCACGTGACCGGATCCATCGCCTTCTGCACACCCTCGCCTCCTCCGGTAGTTCCGACCTGCACCTCCGCGTCGGCGAGCCGCCGGTCATCCGGAAGTTCGGCGAGATGGTGCGGATCGAGGGGGAAGCCGTCCTCACGCGCCGGGATATCGAGGGGATGATCGCCGCGATCATCCCAGAGCAGAACGCGACCGAGTTTGCTGCGACGAACGACACCGACTTCGCCTATGAGGTCGAGGGGGTGGCTCGCATTCGCGCGAACGTGCTCGCGGAGCGGAAGGGGATGGCGGCGGTCTTCCGGGTGATCCCGGCGACCGTGCTCACGGTCGAGCAGCTCGGGATCACCCCGGAGGTCCAGAAGCTCTGCTACCTCACCAAGGGATTGGTGCTCGTCACCGGGCCGACCGGCTCAGGAAAATCGACCACCCTGGCTGCGCTGATCGACCTGGTGAATCGGGTCCGCCACGATCACATCATCACGATCGAGGACCCGATCGAGTTCGTGCATCCCAACAAGCACTGCATCGTCACGCAGCGGCAGGTGGGGGTGCATACCGGGTCCTTCAAGAGCGCGCTCCGAGCGGCCCCTGACATCATCCTCGTCGGCGAGTTGCGCGACCTCGAGACGGTGAGCATCGCGATCGAGACGGCGGAGACCGGTCACCTCGTCTTCGGTACGCTCCACACCTCGACAGCCGCGAGCACCATCGACCGCATCATCGACCAGTTCTCGGCAGACCAGCAGGAACAGGTGCGCACCATGCTCTCCGAGTCGCTCAAGGGGGTCGTGGCGCAGGTGCTCTGCAAGAAGATCGGGGGCGGGCGGGTGGCCGCGCAGGAGATCCTCATCGTCAACACCGCGATCTCCAATCTCATCCGTGAGGGGAAGACCTTCCAGATCCCCTCGATGATGCAGGCGGGGAAGAAGGTTGGGATGATCACGATGAACGAGTCGCTGCTGAACTTGGTGGAGAGGAAGCTGGTGGAGCCACAGGAGGCGTGGATGAAGGCGGTCGACAAGCCGAGTCTGGTGGCCCAGCTCAAGGCGCGCGGGCACGACGTGAGCTTCACCGAGGGGGAGATGGCGCTCGGGGCCGAGGGGTAGTCGGACTCGCCGGGGGCGTCCGGGCATGACTGGTCCCCTCCGGCACCTTTGGCGGGCTGAGGTCGTTAGCTTTGAGGGCTATGCGAATCCGTAACATCGCCATCATCGCGCACGTCGACCACGGGAAGACCACCCTCGTCGATCAGATGCTCCGCCAAGCCGGGGCCTTCCGCGAGAATCAGGTCATCGCCGAGCGCGTGATGGATTCCAACCCGCTCGAGCGTGAGCGTGGGATCACCATCCTAGCCAAGAACACTTCTATCCATTGGGGGGTCACGAAGCTCAACATCGTCGACACCCCGGGGCACGCCGACTTCGGCGGCGAGGTGGAGCGGATCCTCCGCATGGTCGACGGCGTCTTGCTGGTGGTCGATGCCTTCGATGGCCCGATGCCGCAGACGCGCTTCGTGCTCCGCAAGGCGCTCGCCTTGGGCCGCACCGTCATCATCTGCATCAACAAGATCGACCGCCCCGGCGCCGACCCGATGCGCGTGCACGAGGAGGTCCTCGACCTCCTGATCGAGCTCGAGGCCAACGAGGCGCAGCTCGACGCGCCGGTGGTCTACGCCTCCGGGCGCGACGGGATCTCGACGATGGATCTCGATACCCCGGCGGTGGACCTCACGCCGCTCTTCGAGACGATCGTGAAGCATGTGCCGGCGCCGCCGAGCGATGCCGCGGGGCCGTTCCAGATGCTCGTCTCGACGATCGACTATTCGAACTATCTCGGGCGGTTGGCCATCGGGCGCATCGAGCGCGGCACGGTGAAGGTCGGGAATACGGTGCACCTCCTTCCGGTGGATCACACCCTGAAGGGGGCGCCGGGTCGCGTCACCAAGCTCTTCGGCTTCGAGGGGCTCGAGCGCGTCGAGGTCCCGCAGGCCGCGGCGGGGGAGATCGTCGCGCTCGCCGGCTTGGATGGCGTCGAGATCGGGCTCACCATCACCGATCCGGAGCATCCGGAGCGCTTGGAAGGGATCGCCGTCGAGGAGCCGACGATCTCCGTCGACTTCCTCGTCAACAACTCGCCCTTCGCGGGGAAGGATGGGAAGTACGTCACGAGCCGGCAGTTGAAGGAACGGCTCGAAAAGGAGCTCGAGCGGAACGTCGCGCTGCGCGTCGAGGACACCGAGAGCACCGACACCTGGACCGTCTCCGGGCGTGGCGAACTCCATCTCTCGATCCTGATGGAGACCATGCGGCGCGAGGGATACGAGTTCCAGGTGAGCCGTCCCCGCGTGATCACGCACGTAGGGCCCGACGGCGAGCGACTCGAGCCGTACGAGGAGCTCGCGATCGATGTCCCCGAGGAGTTCATGGGGACCGTCATCGAGAAGCTCGGCCCCCGCAAGGCGAGCATGGTCGAGATGAAGAACCCGGGGCAGGGGCTCGTGCGCCTGGTGTACAAGATCCCCGCGCGTGGCCTCTTCGGGTATCGCTCCGAGTTCCTCACCGACACGCGCGGCACCGGGATCATGCACCACCGGTTCCTCGAGTACGGGCCGTGGGCCGGCGGGTTGCAGGGGCGGCTCCGCGGGGTGCTCATCTCCATGGAGGCGGGGACGATCATCGCCTTCGCCCTCGGCAACCTCCAGGAGCGCTCGACCCTCTTCGTGACCCCGGGGGACGAGGTCTATGAGGGGATGATCGTCGGGGAGAACTCACGGCCGGGGGACATGGACGTGAACCCGACCAAGGAGAAGAAGCTCACGAACATGCGCTCCAAGGGCGCCGATGACGCGATCCAGCTCGAGCCCCCGCGGGTGTTGACGCTGGAGAGCGCACTCGAGTATATCGAAGACGACGAGCTGATCGAGGTCACCCCGAACGCCATCCGGCTGCGCAAGCGGATGTTGAGCGCGAGTGACCGGAAGCGGATCAATCGGGACGCCAAGAAGGAGCGCGCCGGGGCCTGAGCCGGCGCCAACCAATCACCCAAGCAGGGAGAGCGGCAGAGATGCGGTCGCAGGCACGGTCGGGGTGGGCGGTGGGACTCGCGGACGAGGAGGAGCTCGGGATCGGCGGGGAGGATCTCGAGGGGCTCTCGGTGATCGATGGCGAGGACCTCGACGGGAATCTCGATGACCTCGACGAGGACAACCTCGACGAGGACGAGGAGTTCGAGGATGACGATGACGAGGAGGATGACGACCTCATCGACCTCGACGACGAGTATGACGACTTCGGGGAGGAGGACGATGATCTCCGCGGGCCCGGTCGGTACGACGATTGACCACTCCGGTCGGGCCGTCCCCGCGTTGACCCGGGGCCCCCGACCGGTTTGATTTCGAGGTTCTGACCGGGCCTGTAGCTCAGGTGGTTAGAGCGCACGCCTGATAAGCGTGAGGTCGGAGGTTCAACTCCTCCCAGGCCCACTGGGTACAGCCAGACGCCCCGTCCGCGGTTTCCGCGGACGGGGCGTCGTCGTTCCGGGGTCAGCGGTCGGGCGCCCCACCCGGGGCGCCCCGACTCACATCGCGATCTTCCCCGGCTGCTGCTTGATCTTCTCCATGTACTTCTTGAAGAACTGCTTCTGCATGTCGTTCATGTCGATCTCGCGGCCCTGGATGTAGGCCTGGATCACATCCGACGTCATGTTGAGCGGCGTCCCCGAGGTGATCAGCAACGTCGCCTGCTTCCCGACCTCCAACGAACCGACCTGGTCGGCGATCCCCATGAACTCGGCGGCGTTGATCGTCACCGCCTTCAGCGCCTCCTCCTCCGGCAGACCGAAGGCGACCGCGACCCCTGCCTCCCACGGCAGGCGATAGGTGTAGAGGCCGCCCGACCCACCGGCGATCGCGAAACGCACGCCAGCGGCGTAGAGCTGCGCCGGCGCGTTGTAGCCGCCGTCGTACCCCTCATAGGTGCGCTGGGGGGCGTCGAGCGTGGAGGTCAGGATCACCGGGATGTTCTCCGCCTTCAGGCGGTCGGCGACATGGATCGCGTCGCGCCCACCGCGGATCACGAGGCGCACCCCCTCCGCCTTGGCCCAGGTGATGGCGTCGTTGATCTGCGAGACGGAGTTCGCCGCGACGACCACGGGGATCGCACGATCCAATACGGGAATCATCGACGCATACCGCACATCGGTGCGCGCGACCTGTCCCGCCTGCTGCGCATCCCGATACGCCCGCGCTTCGGCGAAGAAGTCCTTGAGCGCCTGCACCTGCTCGGCGTAGGTCTTGGGGGCCGGGGAACGCGCACCGGGGCCCATCGCGCCCGGGGGTGGGCCGCCGAAGCGACGCGGGCGCGCGACCGGATCGGGCCAGTTCACGTTGAGCGCCGCGGCGCCCTTCATCGACATCTCCTCCCAGGTCCACCCCTCGAGCGACATCGCCGAGGAGAGCCCTGAGATCACCCCGCCCTCGGGAGTGCTGAACGCGACGAGCACACCGGCCGAGCGCGAGGTGCCGATGTGCCGGCTCTCCGCGTTGACCGCGACCTCGGCCCGCACGTTCGGATTGAAGTCGCCGAGCTCGGTGATGTCGTTCGAGACCTCGACGGCATCGATCTCGGTGATGCCGACGGTGCTATAGGCGTCGATGAGGCCGGGATAGATGTGCTTCCCGGCGACGTCGACCACCTTGGCGCCGCGCGGCACCGCGACGTCCGCGCCACCGATGGCGAGGATGCGGCCCTTATCGAGGACGATCGTCCCCTTGGTGATGGTGCCCTTGGTCACGGTGTGGATGGTCGCGCCGCGGAGTACCACCGGCTGCGACTGCGGGGCCACAGGGGTCGTGACCTGCGCGCCGACGGCATGCGCCGAGAGCGCAGCGATGAGCCCGAGGGCGAGGGTGGCGGTGCGCCGCCCGGCCGACCGGAGGGTGCTACGATCCGTGCTGTGCATGGGAGTCGAGTAGGTGAAGGTCACGGTCTGGTCGGCGTGGCGGTGGGAGCGGGGCCGCCCGACGGCGCGGCGGCGAGGATGGCTTGGATCAACTGGGCACGCTGCTTCGCGATCTCTTCGCGCTGCTTGGCGTCCTCCTCCAACGAGAAGTAGCGACGGCCGTCCACCCAGGTCTGCTCGGCGCGCGTGAACTGCGAGAGCGGATTGCCGTTCCAGATCACGAAATCAGCGTCATTGCCGGCCTCGAGCGATCCGACACGGTTGTGGATGGCGATGGCGCGTGCCGCCTGGTTGGTGACGGTCGAGAGGGCTTGGATCTCATCGACCCCTGAGCGGAGGAGCTTGCCCGCCTCCCAGTTCATGCGGGAGGAGATCTCGGCGTTGTCCGAGTGCAGCGAGGTCACGACACCGGCCTCCATCAGGAGGCGCGCATTATACGACGTCGCGTCGTATGACTCGAGCTTGAACGCCCCCCAGTCGCTCCAGACGACGGCCGCGACGCCGGAGGCCTTGAGCTCCGACGCGATCTTGTATGCCTCGACCCCGTGCTGCAGGGTCTGGATGCGGAAGCCGAACTCCTCGGCGAGTCGCACCAGCGCGAGGAACTCGTCGGCGCGGTAACCGTGCGAGGAGACGAGGAGCTTCTGATCGAGGATGTCGAGGAGCGCCTCCATCCGGAGGTCACGCCGCGGCGGGAGCCCCGTCTTCTCCTTCTCCCACCGCTGCCACTCACGCCGGTAATCGCGCGCGGCGTTGAAGTGGTCGCGGATGATCTCCTGCACCCCCATCCGCGTGTTGGGGTAACGGTTCGGGCTGCGCTTCGGGTTCTCACCGAGCGCGAACTTCACCGTGCGCGGCGCATTCTCCAGACGATACTCGTCGGGGAGGAGCCCCCACCGATTCTTCACGAAGACGTTCTCGCCACCAATCGGGTTCGCGGAGCCGTGCTTCACCATCTGCATTGTGAGCCCACCGGCGAGCTGCCGGTACATCCAGATGTCGTTGTGCGTGAGGACATCACCCATCCGCACTTCGGGGACGATCGCGAAGCCGCTCTCATTCACCGAGCTGACCCCGGTGTGCGTGTGCGGGTCGATCAGCCCCGGCGTGACATGCTTGCCGGAGGCATCGACGACGATCGCGCCGCGCGGCGCGGTGAGCCCACGACCGACTTGCGCGACCTTGCCGGCGCGGACGAGGAGATCCGCATTCTCGAGGCGCCCCTGCGATCCCTGTGTCCAGACCGTCGCGTTGCGCACCAACAGCACGGCCGGCTGCTCGGGGATCGACGACCGACCGAACTCGATCATCGGGCGGACGAAGGGGAGGTCGATGACCGGCACCTTCTGCGCCACCGTGCCGCGCGTCGCGCCCGTGTAGGGCTCGGTGCGCGTGCCCTTGAAGGTCGGATCGGTGCCGTTCGGCAGCGAGGTCCAGCCATAGACCTCATCGCCGCTGACCGCGCCGGACATCAGCACGGTCCCTTCATAGCCGAGCTGCTCACCATTAAAGGTGATCTCGAGTCGTCCGGTCTCGGCGACGAGGCGCACCGCGGCGAGCGGGAGCTCCTTGCGGCCCGCGCGCTCGATCGTCCCGCGGATCCGATTGATCGGCCCTTCGAGGCGCAGGGTGGCGTTGAAGCCGTCCTTGTCCGTGGAGGTGATGGTCCAGGTCCCGCGCGGGTCGATCTGCGGCGGGCGCGTCACGCCGTACGGCATGCCCTGCACCCAGACATCGCGGATGCTCGCGTCCTGCGTGAAGAGATCCCCCTCGGCGATGATGAGGTTCGCGACCTTGCCGACCGCGATCGTGCCATGGGTGCGGTCGATGCCGAGCCAGCCCGCGGGCACCGTGGTGAGGGCGGCGAGCGCCTTGTCGGCGGCCAACCCGCGCGAGACCGCGAGGCGGAGGTTCGGGAGGAACTGCGTCAGCGTGGTGAGTCCATCAGTCGTGATCGCGAACGGCACCCCGGCGCTGGCGAGCTGCGCCGGATTGGTCGGCGCCTGATACCAGTGGCGCATCGTGGCGAGCGAGGCGTTGAGCGCGGCCTCGGGGCTCGAGACGTCGGGGGCGTCGGGGAAGTTGAGCGGGATGATCAGTGGCTGCGTCCGGCCCTTGAGCACATCGATGAGCCGGTACTCGGTCCCATTGCCGCGGTACCAGGGGGTGAGCTTGTACTCGGTGGCGATGCGATGGGCGCGGAGGTACTCCTCCTCACTCCCGGTCTGGAAGAGCACCGGCTGCTTCCCTTGCACGGCGTTCGCCAGAGCGCCGAGCGCCTCGCTGCGCTCCGGCGGCAACACGCTGCGTCCGCTCGCCTCATAGGCGGCGTTCGCGCGGATGTACCACTCGGCGTCCATGAAGGTCTGCCGCATCAGCGCGGTGGTCCCCATCGCTGAGTTCGGATACATCCCGCCGAGCTGGAAGGAGCGCTGGAAGCCGACCGACTGCACGAGGTCGGCGCGGAGGACGCGCTCACGCACGCCGGCGTCGCTGAGGTTCACGACCGAGGCGAGTCCGCGGAAGATCCCCTGATGTGGGACGGCCAGGGCCGCGCCGAAGCCGAGCGATCGCAGCGCGACGCGACGGGTGGAGTCGTCCTTGAGGTTGGTCGTGGTGCTGAACCAGGCGCGCACCTGCGGATTCCAGTGCGTCGGTCCGACGTCACCGCCCTGCGGGACGGCGTCCATCCCGAGGTCGGCGTGGGCGTCGATAAATCCCGGGAAGACGGTGAGCCCCTTGAGGTCCCAGACCCGGGCGCCGGCCGGCGCCTTGAGGTTGCGGCCGACGACGGTGACGAGGCCATTCCGGATCACGATGGTGGCACTATCGATGGATTGGCCCGGCGCGGTGACCACACGCGCGCCGACGAGGGCATGGAACCCGGTGCCGTTGTCGCGCAGGCCGGTGACCGGCTCGAGGCGCGACGCCTGCTGGGCGCCGAGGGTGCCGGCCAGCCAGAGGGCGAGGGCCGGGATGGTGCGGGAAGCTCTCACGAGGTGCTCCGTGGGCGATGGCCGGCGGGGCGGGCGGTCATCGGGGGTCGAGGGTCTCGGCGCCTGCGTCGCCGGGTTGCGGGTCACGCGCACCGCCTGCAGTATGCGCCCCGGATCCAGGGGTGGCAAACGGCGGGCGGGGGTTCGCCCTCTCTACAGATGTGGTGGGCCGAACGCTGGGGCGGGCTTTGGGGTAGGGCTGCGACGGATTGGTTGGGGGCGCGGAATGCCCCATCCTGATCTTCGGGCATGTCTCCACTCTCTGAGAGCGGACGTCCCCAGTCACCCTTCCTCTCGACCGAATATTTCCGGGAGATACGGGAGCGTGCCGACCGCGTTCGAATCACCGACCGTTGGATTCTCCTCGCGCTGCAGCGCCCAGTCGCCGAATCGGTGCAGCAGGATGGTCGGATCAAGCGCTGGGTGTACATTCCGGAGGAACGACGATATCTCCGTGTGATTCTCCTCGCGGACGGTATCACCGTCCACAACGCCTTCTTCGACCGCCGGTTCCGTCCATGAAAGTCAGATACTTTAGGGATACCGACACGGCTCTGCTCGAGTTCGCTGAGTCGACGGTCGAGGAGACGCTCGAGATATCGGAGAGCGTCTATATCGATCTGGATCGCGCCGGGAATCTCGTGAGCATGACCATCGAGCATGCGTCGCGGGTCGCGCAACTCCCCGTGGTGAGTCTCGAGACCATCTGATCGATGGCCACCGCCGGACTGCTCGCCCTCCTCGACGACATCACCACCCTCCTCGACGACGTCGCCACTATGTCCAAGGTGGCGGTGAAGAAGACGAGTGGGGTGGTGGGCGACGATCTCGCCCTGAACGCCGAGCAGGTGATCGGCTTCACCCCGGACCGCGAACTCCCGGTGGTCTGGGCGGTGGCGAAGGGATCGCTGCTCAACAAGGTGATCCTCGTGCCGGCGGCGCTCGTGATCAGTGCCGTCGCGCCGGCGCTGATCGCGCCGTTGCTCATGATCGGCGGGGCCTTCCTCTGTTATGAAGGGTTCGAGAAGGTCTGGCACAAGCTCACGCACGATGCCGAGGACGCGCGGCACCACGACGAACTCCGTGCGGCGGTCCGCGATCAGGCGGTGGATCTCGTCGCGCTCGAGCGGACGCGCATCCGCGGTGCGATCCGCACCGACTTCATCCTCTCGGCGGAGATCGTCGTGATCGCGCTGGGGACGATGGCGTCGGCCCCGATGCCGCAGCAGATCGCCGCGCTCAGCGCGATCGGTGTCCTGGTGACGGCGCTCGTGTATGGCTTGGTGGCGGGGATCGTGAAGCTCGACGACCTCGGACTCCGTCTGATCGCGGCGGGGGGCGCTTCGCGTGCGTTCGGGACCGGGATCATTCGGTCGGCGCCATGGCTCCTCAAGGGCCTCGGGATCGGCGGGACGATCGCGATGTTCCTCGTCGGGGGGACGATCCTCGCGCATGGGATCCCGGTGGTGGGGCATGGGATCGAAGCGTTTGTTGAGGGGATGGGGTCGCTCGGAGCTCTCGTGACGATGGTCCTCGAGGGAGTGGTGGGGGTCGTGGCCGGCGGGGTGATCTTTGGTGTAGTCGCGCTCGGGCGGCGGATGCGCTCACCAGCTCAGCCCCGGAATTGACGACCTGCCTTGACAGGGTCCCTGGGGGGCCGCATCGTTTGTTCGGCAGTCGAACAAAGAAGGCGTTCCCGTAGGTCGCGTCCCCCCTCACCGGACACCCTCCGGTCACCTGTCCCGCGGAGTCCTCACATGCGATCGCCCCGTCTCCTGTCCGTCCTCTCGCTCCTCGTGCTCCCCGTGCTGGGATGCAGCCGCGATGGCGGAACCGGTCCAGCCCCCCTCGCCAACGATCCGAAGGTCTTCACCGACGCGTTCAGCGATGGGGTGACCTGGCAGGCCTTCCAGGGCTCGCTGCTCACCGCGATGTCCATCGACAACGCGGTCAAGTTCCGCGGCAGCAGCTCGCTGAAGATCGTCGTGCCCGCGGCCGGGAATTCGGCGGGGGCCTATGCGGGTGGGGCGTTCGTCGCCGACCAGGGGCGTGATCTGACCAAGTACGACGTCATCTCCTTCTACGCGAAGGGGAGCGTCGCGGCGACCTTGGATGTCGCGGGCCTTGGCAACGACAACACTGGGACGTCACTGTATCCGGCGGAACGGACTGCCCTGGCGCTCACGACCTCGTGGCAGAAGTACACCATCGCGATCCCGCTGGCGAGCAAGCTCACCTCGGAGAAGGGGCTCTTCTTCTTCGCGGAGGGTCCGGAGAATGGGCAGGGCTATACGCTCTGGCTCGACGACATCCAATACGAGAGCCTCGGGACCGTGACCAACGTGCGGCCCACGATCGCAGGCGGGTCGTATCAACAGGAGGTCGGGGACAGCCGGAAGATCGTCGGGACCTCGGTGACCGCAGCGGTCGCGGGTGTGGATCAGACCGTCGCGGCGGCGGCTGGGTATTTCACCTTCAACACGTCCAATGCGGCGGTCGCCACTGTCACCAACGGCGTGATCACCGTCGCCGGAGCCGGCTCGGCGACGATCAGCGGGGCCCTTGGAGCGATCCCTGCCACAGGGAGCATCGCACTCACGGCGAGCGTGCCGCCGGCTGCGGCGGCGCCGACCCCCACGCGGGCGGCTGGCGACGTGATCTCGCTCTTCAGCAATGCCTACACCAATCGGACGGTCGACACCTGGTCGGCCTCGTGGGACCAGGCCGATGTCGCCGACGTGACGATCGCAGGCAATGCGGCCAAGAAGTACACCAATCTCTCATACGCCGGGATCGAGTTCATCACCTCCCGCGTCGACGCTACGCCGATGACGGGGCTGCACCTCGATCTCTGGGTCACGAGTGCTGCCGGATTCAAGATCAAGCTCGTCGACTTCGGGGCTAACGGGGCCTTCGGAGGTGGCGATGACAAGGAGCATGAGGTTACCCTGACCGGGACCTCCACCCCGTCGATCACCGTCGGCGCGTGGAACTCGATCGACATCCCCTTCTCCGCCTTCACGGGGCTGACCACGCGGGCGAACCTCGCGCAGATGATCATCTCGGGGAGCCCCACGGCCTACCTGGACAACATCTACTTCTACAAGATCCCGCCGCCGCCGGGCCCGACGAGCGCCAATACCGCGCCGACGAACCCGGCCGCGAGCGTGATCTCCCTCTTCAGCAACGCCTACACCGATCGCACCGGGACCACCTGGTCGACCTCGTGGGATCAGGCCGACGTCGCCGATGTGAAGGTGGGGACCGATGACGTGAAGAAGTACACGAACCTTGTCTTCGCGGGGATCGAGCCAGCGGCACCCGTGAATGCCACGGCGATGACGACTTTCAACTTCGATCTCTGGCTCCCCGATTCGCTTACCTCGGCGTCGACCTTTAAGGTTAAGCTCGTCGACTGGGGCGCGAATGGATCGTTCGGAGGGGGAGACGACACCGAGCACGAGCGCACCTTCACCACCACGACCACCCCGGCACTCACACGCGGGAGCTGGATCCGCTTCCAGCTTCCCCTCTCGAGCTTCACGGGGATGACGGGGCGGACGAGCGTCGCGCAGCTGATTCTCTCTGGCTCGGTCGGGACCCTCTTCCTCGACAACGTTTTCTTCTCGTCGGATGGCCCGGCGGTCGCTGCGCCGACGCCGAGCTATGCGGCGGCGGACGTGATCTCGCTCTTCAGCAACGCCTACACCAATCGCACGGTCGACACCTGGTCGGCGTCGTGGGATCAGGCTGATGTCGCTGATGTCCAGGTCGCGGGGAACGACGTCAAGAAGTACTCCAACCTCGTCTTCTCTGGGACCGAGTTCACCACCGCCACGGTGAATGCGTCGACGATGACGCACTTTTCCTTCGATCTCTGGACGCCTGATCCGACCACCGCGCCGGCGCAGTTCAAGGTCAAGCTGGTCGACTTCGGTGCGAATAATGCGTTCGGCGGCGGTGACGACAAGGAGCATGAGTTGGTCTTCTCGGCCACCACGACGCCGGCGTTGGCGACGGGGAGCTGGGTGACGTTCAACATCCCGCTGAGCCAGTTCACCGGTCTCACCACCCGGTCGAACCTCGCGCAGCTCATCTTCGTGAGCGCACCCACGTCGCGGACCGCCTTCATCGACAACGTCCTCTTCCATAAGTAGGCTTCTGCCCATGGCAGCGGCCGTGGGGCGGAAGGGATGATGACCCGGTCTCCGGGTCCCCGGGTGGGCGCGTCGGATTTCGGTCCGACGCGCCCACCGTCGTTGGCCGATGCCGTACTCCGGCTGATCTGGGATGAGGAGCGGATCTCCCGCGCGGAGATCGCGCGCCGCGCCGAGCTCTCGCGATCGACGGTCTCGGAGATCGTGGAGACCTTGCTCGCGACGGGGTTGGTGCGTGAGGCAGGGGTCGGGGCCTCGCGGGGTGGGCGCCGTCCGATCGTCCTCGAGTTCCAAGATGACGCGGGGACGATCCTCGGCGTGGATATGGGCGCCGCCCATGTCGCGACGATCCTCACCGATCTTCGTGGACGGATCCTCGCCTCGGAGCGCAGCGCGCATCCGGTGCAGACGGATCCGGTCGGCGCTCGACGGGTGATTCGCGCGCAGGTGGACGCCTGTCTCGCCGGTCCCGGGTCGACCGCGCGTCGGCTCGTCGGCGTCGGCGTGGCCGTCCCAAGTCCCGTCGATCTGCGTCATCCTGATCGCCTCTCCCCGGTCGCGATGCCGGCGTGGGAGGGCCGCCACGGGCTCAGCGAGTTGTTGGCGGACCTCGAGGTCCCCGTCCTCGTCGACAACGACGCGAACCTCGGGGCGCTCGCTGAGCGCTGGTGGGGGGCCGCCCAGGGCCTCGACCACTTCGCCTACATCAAGATCGCGACAGGGATCGGGGCGGGGCACGTGATCGATGGGCGGATGCATCGCGGAGCGAGCGGCGTCGGCGGGGAGATCGGCCATATCGCCATCGATCCGCGCGGAGAGACCTGCAACTGCGGCAATCGTGGCTGTCTCACCACCTTCGTCGGGGCGCCCGCACTCGAAGCACGCATCCGCGCCCTCGCCCCGGTCTATCCGCAGAGCCCCTTGGCCACGGGCGCCCCGACGATCGCGCGACTCGAGGCGGCAGCGCGCGAGGACGATCCCTTAGCCCTCCAGGTGGTCCACGAGGCGGCGGAGCATCTCGGCGTGGCGATCGCGGGGATGCTCAACCTCTTGAATCCGGCGGCGGTGATCCTCGGGGGACGGATCGCCGGGTTGGGCGATCGCTTGATCGTCCCGCTGCGAGCCAACGCGCTGCGCCGGACCTTCGTCCCGGCGGCGGCAGCGACCGAGATTCGCGCCAGCACGCTCGGTCGCCATGGCATCGCCCTCGGGGCGGCGACGCTCGTGCTCGATGCCGCGCTGCGCGACCCGCGCCTCTTTCGCGCGGTGTCACGTGCCCGCGTCGGGCGCTGACCCCTCCCATCGGACCGTCATGCCATCCTTTCGTGTGCTGGGGCTCGCGCTCTTGTTCAGCGGCTGCACCGGGGCCACGGCCCCGACCTATACGCTCGTCTGGTCGGATGAATTCGACGGACCAGCGGGATCCGCCCCCGATCCGACCTCGTGGGTCGCCGACATCGGGACCGACTGGGGGAATGCGCAGTTGGAGTTCGACACGGATCGGCGCACCAATGCCGCCCTCGATGGCGCGGGGCATCTGGTCATCACGGCCCGACGCGAGGCGTATCTGAATCGTGAGTACACCTCCGCTCGACTCAAGACGCTGGGGCGACGCCAGTTCCAGTACGGGCGATTCGAGGCGCGGATGAAGCTGCCTACGGGGCGTGGGCTCTGGCCCGCGTTCTGGCTGCTCGGGGCGGATTTCCCGGCGGTCGGGTGGCCTCGCGCCGGTGAGATCGATGTGATGGAGTACCGCGGTCAAGAACCCTCGGTGGTGCTCGCGAGCGTCCATGGGCCAGGCTACTCAGGAGGGGCATCGCTCACGCGGCGCTACACCCTCCCGACGGGCCGGCTCGATGAGGACTTCCACGTCTACCGAGCGGACTGGACCCCGCGGGAGATCCGATTCTACCTCGATGAAAGGCTCTATCACGTCGTCGCCAAGGGAGATCAGCCCGGCCCGTGGGTCTTCGACCACGAGTTCTTCCTCATCCTCAACCTTGCGGTCGGAGGGGGCTTCGTCGGCGCACCGGATGCCTCCACCGTCTTCCCGCAGACCCTGACCATCGATTGGGTTCGCGTCTTCCAGGAGCGCCGATGAGCGGCCGTCGTCCCGGCTGGTTCCGCCTCGCCCTTGCCGCGTGGCACACGCGGCTGAGCCGTGGCACCGATCCGGAGAGGGCCCTCCGGCATGTGACGGCGCCGGCGGACCGCATCCCCTTCTCGCATAAGCTCGCGTACGGGCTCGGCGGGTTCGTGAACAACACCCTCGCCGCAGCGATCGGTGGGATGCTCATCATCCTCAATCTGGGCTTCGGTATGAATCCCGCGTTGGTGGGGCTGGCCAGTGCGATCCCGCGCGTGACGGATGCCCTCACCGATCCGCTGATGGGCTTCATCTCGGATGGCACCCGCTCCCGCTGGGGGCGACGGCGACCCTACATCTTCATCGGCGCGCTCTTCTCGGGCGTCTCGTTCGCGCTCCTCTGGCTCCTCCCGGTGGGGAAGAGCGAGCTCTGGTACTTCTGGTACTTCACGATCGGATCCACCGTCTTCTATGTCGGCTATACGATCTTCGCGACGCCGTGGGTCGCCCTCGGCTACGAGCTGACCCCGGATTACCATGAGCGGACGCGACTCATGGGGGTGCAGAACTTCATCGCGCAGCTCGCCTACATCGTCTCCCCCTGGTTCCTCTGGATCATGACGAATCCCACGTGGTTCGCCACGCCCGCGGAGGGAGCGCGCGGTCTGGCCATCGCGGTGGGGGTCGTCGCCTGCGCGGTGGGCATCATCCCGGCGATCGTCCTGCGCGAGCGGCTCCTGCCAGCGACCGCACGGCCAGCGGCGTCACCGGTCGAGGATGCCGCGCCCGTGGGGTGGTCGGCTGTCCGTCGGCAGGCGCGCACCTTCTTCCACGGCTTCGCCGTCACCCTGCGCACCCGTCCCTTCCGACGGCTGTGTCTGGCGACCTTCCTGGTGTTCAACGGCTTCATCATGATCTCGTCGTTCCAGTCGTACGTGGTGATCTACTATGTGTTCGGTGGGGATCAGGAGCTGGGGGCGCGCTATACCGGGTACGCGGGGACCCTCGGTGCGATCTCCACCTTCGGGGTGATCGCGTTCATAGCGTGGCTCGCGACGCGGATCGGGAAGCAGCGCGCGTTCTTCGTCTCGACGGGGCTCTCGATGGTCGGGTATGCGCTCAAGTGGGTCTGTTACGATCCGGCCCGGCCGTGGCTCGTCCTCGTCCCGGCGCCACTCCTCGCCTTCGGGCTCGGCGGCCTCTTCACCCTGATGGGGGCGATGATGGCCGATGTCGTCGACACCGATGAACTCGAGACCCAGCGCCGCCGCGAAGGGATGTTCGGCTCGATCTTCTGGTGGGTGGTGAAGGTCGGGATGGCGGTCGCCCTCGCGGCGGGTGGGCTGATCCTGAATGCCACCGGGTTCGATGTCGCCCTCGGTGGGGCCCAGTCCGCCCAGACGCTCTCTCTGCTGCGACTCGCCGATGTCTGGATCCCCTTCCTCGCCTCGGGGCTCGCGATCTGGATCATGTGGGACTACCCGCTGACCGAGGCACGCGCCTATGAGGTTCGCACCGAGCTTGAGCGGCGCCGCGCCACGGTGGCGTAGCGCGTCGCTTCCCCTCGCGAATCAGCGGTAGGTGCGACCGAACCCGCGCGGGAAGCGCGCGGGAGCGACCCCGTCGGGGCTCGGCGCCGCGGCAGGCCAAGGAAAGGGGAGTGTCCCCTCGAAGTCGTGATCACCAAACAACACATCGGTGATCCCAGCTCCCTCCGATCCTGGGAGCCACGCGGCGACGAAGGCCTGCGACGCCGCGAGCTCACGATCGACGAGCAGGGGACGTCCCGAGAGGAGCACGGTCACCACGGGGATCCCCTTCGCCCGGAGGGCAGAGATCACCGCGAGGTCCTCAGGATGGCGCGTCGCGAGCTCCAAGGTGGAGCCGTATGGTTCCAGATTGGCGGTGCGGAGCCCACCGGGGAGCGGGGGAGTGATTCGCCCCCCCGGACGGATGTCCCCCATCCCCTCGGCGTACGGCAGCTCGCCGATCACCACGACCGCGACATCATGTGCCGCTGGATCAGCGGCACTCCCATCCACACTGAGGGTAGCCGCTGGGGCGATCGCGCGGATGGCCTGCCAGATCGACGTGCCCCCCTCGATCGCCTCGTTGCCATGCGTTCCCTGCCAGGCGGCGCTGAACCCCCCGCACTGATGACTCACGTCGTCGGCATGCTTGCCGGCGACCACGATCCGCTGGGTCCGCTGGAGCGGAAGCGTCGCTCCCTCATGCTTGAGGAGGACGAGGGAGCGACGGGCCGCTTCCCGGGCGACCGCGCGATGGGCCGCACTGCCAAAGGTCTCGCTGAGGGCCCAGGGCCGGGCGCTCGGACGGGCACGGTCCACGAGTCCCGATCGCACCTTGACCCGAAGGATCCGGCGGACGGCGTCGTCAATGCGCGCGAGGGGGATCTCGCCACGCTCGACCGCGCGCTGTAGTCCGTCAAGACGACGACGCCAATCCGCCGCGCACATGATCATGTCGACCCCCGCATTCACGGAGAGCACGATCGCCGCATCCAGGCCCTCGGCCACCTGATCGACCCCATCCCAGTCGCTGACGACGAGGCCGCTGAATCCGAGTCGTCCCTTCAAGACCTCGGTCAGCAGGTAAGGATGCGCATGGCACTTGGTCCCATTCCAGCTGTTGAACGACACCATCACCGTCTGAACGTTGGCGCGGAGGGCAGCGAGGTATGGCGGCAGGTGCGTGCGCTGGAGCTCCGCTTCGGTGACCTGCGCATCGCCTTGATCGATCCCCTGGAAGGTCGCGCCATCCCCGATCCAATGTTTGGCACAGGCGAGCACGCCATCGTCACGCAGCGTCCCTTGTATCCCATGCACGAAGTGTTCCGCGAAGGTCGCCACGAGGGACGGGTCATCGGAGAAGCTCTCGTAGGTGCGTCCCCAATAGACGTGCCGAGCCACCGCGAGGGTCGGGGCGAAGTTCCAGTCGAGTCCCGTGGCGAGGATCTCGCGCGCGACGATCCGTGCGATCCGGGCGACGAGCTGCGGGTCACGCGTGGCCCCGAGGCCGATCTGATGCGGGAAGATCGTCGCTCCCCGCACATTCGCATGCCCATGCACCGCGTCGACCGCGTACATGAGCGGGACCGGAGTACGTCCGTCCGCCTCATCAGTGGACGCCACCCAGAGGGCGTCGTTGAGTGCGACCCAATCGGCGGGACGATTCTCACCGGGCACCGATCCGGAGCCACTCAGGACGGCGCCGAGGTGATACGCGCGGACGTCCTCAGGGGTCGTCGAGGCGCGCTCACCCATGATCATCTGGCCGAGCTTCTCCGCGAGCCGCATCCGACCGAGCAACGTGTCTACGCGCGCCTCCACCTGGGCGGCGCTGGGCTGGGGCAGGGTCGGGGCGCTCACCAGGCCACCGTCAGGTAGGAGCGAATCTCCCACTCCCGTCCGAGGGGATAACCCGGGGCCGTGCCGTCGCAGACCTGATCGCCGATCGCGTTGGCAACCCGAACCGGACAGTACCGCGGGGAGTAGCGATCGAGGGTGCGATAGGTGCCGCGCAGGCCAAGCTTGGTCTCCGGCAGATCGAACCACTGGGGCTTGCCGAGCACGTACGCGACATCCGCCAAGTACTGCGCGGGGAAGGTGAGATTGAAGTCGCGGTGATAGTCGTACGGTCCGAAGTCATTGAAGCGGATCGCCCCCATGACCTTCATGGGACCGGTCACGAGCCGAAGATCCCCGCCGGCACGCGAGACGAGTCGCTGGCTATTCCCATTCGGCTCTGCGGTGCCGCCGTAGAGGTTGGCGATCACGCGGATGTCGCTTCCGACACGCGCGACGGTGCGCAGGCGCACCTCCCACAGATCACGAGCGGGGGTCGACGCGGGGAAGGCGAACGGGGTCCGTCCATCCCCGAGGATGCCGATCGCCGCGTCCATCCCCGTCGGCAGATGCTTGTAGGTATACGCGAGACTCGCGGCGAACCGGGCATCCTCGCGCACGTCATTGTCCCACTGATACATCCAGGTGGCGGGCGTCGGATCCCAGGTCAGGACGAGTTCGCCGGCGGCCATCTCGCGATTACCACGCACCACGAACGGGTCGCGCAGCACGTTCCGCAGCCGGGCCGGGGCGGGGGCATCGCTCGGCATCGGGCCGATCAGCGGGGCTTGCACCAACACATTGGGCGCGATCTGCAAGGCCCCGATCGTGTAGGTGATCCCCGACATGGCGTTCCACTGGTTGCTCATCCCCGTGTCGCGGAGCCACCAGCCGGTGAAGGTCTGCACCGCGGTCGGTCCGCCGTCGGCGACGAGTCCCATGACCGCGCCCTGCGCGTACCAATTCACTCGACCACGTGTTAGCGTGACCTTCGCCTTGGCGCCGAAGGTGTCACTCGGGCGGATCACATCCTGCAGGACCTGGTAGTTCCCCGGGGTCCCCTCGACATACTGGAAGGTCTCCCCCACACGGGTCGACCCCGCCCAGATCCCACCGGCCTCGAGACCGATCCCGCCGAGCGTGGTGGCGAGTGCGAGCGAGACGCGCCGTGTCGGAGGGAGTGGGATGGCGAGGGAACTTGTCGTCGACCCCACGGGGATCCGCGCGAGGTCCTCATGGATGAGGCCCGTCACGTCGATCCCTGCGATCTGACGCCGATACTTCACGAGCGCGGCCGGATTCGCGCCCCACCAGAGTTCGGGGCCGACCGCCACCGAAAGGCCGGTCAGTTGCCGCTTGCCGGTGAGCTCCAGCCCGGTCGGCGCGACGGCATTGTAGATGTCGATGTTGCGACCGTAGTTCGCCTCGCGGTACACCCCGAAGAAGTCCCCCTCGTAGCCCCAGTGATAGTGCCCGGACCGATGGAAGGCCTCGAGGCGGAAGGTCGGGGCATCCCATGAGACATGAGCGCGGTAGACCTTGAGCCGCTCGACACCATCCGTCGGGAGGGCTCCACCATCCGCGAGGCCCAGGGTCCGCTGACGTCCGCGGTTCTCATAAAAGATCTCATCGATCGGGTTTCCGGCCACGTGGCCGAGGACATTCACCGCGAGGGTCGCCTGGAGGCGTGGTGATGGTTTCGCCTCGAATTCCACGAAGTACGACTCCATCCGATCGAATCCCGTGAAGGCCGGGCGATCGGTCGCACTCGGGGCACTCGACGTCGGGGTCCGGATGCGTGCCCCACCCGTCGAGAAGGAGGTGAGTTCGAGTCGCATCCCCTTGACGCGGACCGGGCTCTGGTCGCCATCGGCCGCGGCCCGTTCGGCGCGCGCCTGGGCGGTGAGGCCGATCAGGTCGATCGAGGCGAAGTGGGCGCGGAGTCGCGCTCGGTCGACCCCAGGACCGTACGGATCGACGGCATGGATGCGCTGAAGCGCGTAGTAAGCAGCCCGGGGATGCAGCTCGAAGAATCCGCGCGCATCCGGGGGCCCCTTCGCCATGATCCCCCACCACTCCTCATTCATGTTGTTCTCGCCCGCCACATAGTCGTGTGGGTAGGCATCGGCGGGCCACGAGGCGTTCACATCGTGCTGGTCGAGGCGCGTCTCCTGCCCGAACTTCCACCAGCCATCACTCCATTGGAAGGTGAACCCTCCGATCGCGTTGCCCGGTGGTCCCTGACCGGCAGCGTGGCCATAGATCTCCTCCCACTGGGCGACGAGATACCGCGCCTGCGCCGTCTCATCCTCGCGGGCTTCGCGCGCGTTCCAGGCATCAGCCCCGAATTCGGTGAAGAGGACGGGGAGATCGAGCTTTGCCGCGACCACGTCGAAGAAGTCGCGGAAGGAGGCGCCGCGATAGACGTTGGACCCGAGGATGTCGATCCCCTTGGCCTCGCGCGCGATGAGGTCGACGTATTGCAGGTCGCCGTTCGCGAAGGCGACAGGATGGGCGGCGTCCGCCGCTTTGATCGTGCGAGCGACCTCCCCCACGAGGGAGTAGAGATAGCGTGCGCGTGCCGCGTCCCGCTCGCCGACGGGGAGCGCCTCCGTCTCAGCCGAGCGCCAGGTCAGCCCGTAGTTGTTCTCGTTCCCGAGCAGCCAGAGGAGGAGTCCGGGGGTGCCACGGAACTCGTTGACGAGGGCCATGACCTCATCGGTGATCGCTTGACGCACGCGGGGATCCGCGTAATTCGTCTGGGCCTGGTAGACGCCGTCGATCGTGGTCCCATACCGGCCCAACGGATGGTTCACGACGGTGAAGATCCCGTAGGTCTCGTAGATGTGCCGCACCCAGCGTGGGGGGATCCCCGCGTATACACGGATCGCGTTCCCTCCCATTCGCTTCACCAGCACCATCTCGCGCTCGAGCGCTTCCCTGATGAAGGCATCCGGCTGGGTCCAGAGGGCGTAGGCGTAGTTCTCGCCGACCGGGACATAGTCCCAATTGACCCCGTTGATCATGAATGGTCGCCCGTCGACTTCCAGTCGGGTGCCCGATGCATCCTTCCTGATCTGGATCGACGGCTCGGTGGGCTGAGCCCCTAGGGGGAGTGCGACCAGCATTCCAATGAGAGACCACCGAAGCAGGGCTGGGCGCATGAGGCCGACTCGATCGTGTGAGGGGGGATCGGCTACTTTGTTCGGTCGTCGGACAAAGTGCCACCTCCTGGAAGCGACCGCAAGGTGGGGGGGCGTGGGGGAGGAGTCGTGCCCGCTGACCATCACGCTCCCGCAGAGAGTACGAAGTTACAGCAGCCCAAACGACTAGGATTCCCTCAGGCCCCATCTCATGCATATCCCTGCCCGACTCCAGTCGATCACCCTGATCGCGACCTTCGCGCTCCAGGGCTGCACCACCATCCAACTCGGCGCCGCGAACCTCATCGAGACCGCCGAGGTCCCACGCACCGAGGTCGCCTATGGTGAGGGGACGCGCCAGCGCTACGATGTGTACCGCGCCCTCGATCCGCTCGGGCGCCCGCTGGCCACGCCGGCTCCGGTCGTGATCTTCGTGCACGGCGGGAGCTGGGAGAGCGGGGACAAGCGGGGGTACGCCTGGGTGGGGGAGGCGCTGGCGCAGTTGGGATTCGTCGCCGTCCTCCCGAACTACGGCTTGATGCCGGGCACGCGCTTCCCTGATTTCGCCGACGATGTGGCGCGTGCGGTGACGCATGCGCGGGCACGCTCGGCCGAGTGGGGCGGGGATACCTCGCGCGTCGTGCTCATGGGGCACAGCGCGGGGGCACATATCGCGGCGCTCGTGGCCTACGACGCGCGCTATCTCGCGAAGCAGGGTACGACCCCCGCCATGCTCAGCGGGTTCGTGGGTCTCTCCGGGCCCTACGATTTCATTTTCGATACGAAGCTCCTCCGGCGGACCTTCGCTGGCCCGCCGGAGCGCGAGTACGATGCCCTCCCCGTGCACTTCGTCTCCCCGCGGTCGCTTCGCACCCTCCTCGTGATGGGGGAGGATGACCGAACGGTGAATCCGCGCAACACGCGCTCCCTTGCGGCAGCACTTCGGAAGGCCGAGGTCCCAGTCGAGGAGATCTGGGTCCCCGGGACGCACGGGGTGAGCGTCGGCGCCTTCGCGCGGATCAATCGGGCTGAGAGCGAGATCGTGCGCCGGATCGCCGCGTTCGTGCGCGCCACACCGTAACCTCCTGGAGCGGCCACCATGCCACGCCCGATCGTCATGCAGCTGATCAATTCGCTCACCCTCCTCGCGGTGATCGCGCTCAACGGCCTCGCCGCGACCGGTATGATAAGCGGCGACTCGATCGGGGTGATCGCGAACCGCTATCAGTCGCTCTTCCTCCCCGCCAACTGGGTCTTCGGGATCTGGAGTCTGATCTATGCCGGCCTCATCGCCGGCGCGATCTACCAATGGCTCCCGCTTGAGGGGTCACGTCGCGCGGTGGAACGGCTTGGCTGGTGGTGGGTGGTAGCCGGCGTGCTCAACGTCGCCTGGATCACCCTCTTCAGCTTCGGGCAGTACGCGCTCGCCCTCGTGGTGATGCTGGTCTTCTTGGTCTCCCTCATCGCGACGGCCGAACGCCTCCGCGCGGCGCCCTATACCCCGGCCTGGCATGAGCGCCTCGCGGTGATCTGGCCCTTTGATCTCTATCTCGCCTGGATCAGCGTCGCGGTGATCTCCAACACCTTCCAGTTCGCGCACGTGGTGGGGTTCGGCGGCTTCGGGATCAGCGAGACGGTGTGGAGCATCACTATGATGACCATCGCCACCGTGCTGGGCGCATGGATGGCGTGGGGACGCGGGATGTGGGTCTTCCCGTTGGTCGTCGCCTGGGCGATCTATGGGATCGGGGCGCGGTACGCCGACCTCCCCGCGATGGCCGGCGCGACGCGTATCCTTCTGTACGGTGGCATCACGCTCGGCGCGATCAGCTGGCTTCTTGGGCTGCGGCGCCCTTCGACCTCATCCGAGATTCACGCATGACCCACACGCCGATCCACGCCGCCAACCTCCCCGCGCCTGTCGGGCCCTACGTGCCGGGGATGGGCTTCGAGCGACTGATCTTCGTCTCGGGGCAGGGGGCGACCGACCCTGCCGCCGGGCGCCTCGCGGGCCCCGATGCGGCGACCCAGACCGAGCAGTGCCTCAAGAACCTGCGGGCGATCCTGCAGGCGGGCGGGTCCGATCTCCAATACGTGCTGCGGTGCGGCGTCTTCCTCCTTGATATGAAGGAGTTCCAGGAGATGAACGGGGTCTACCAGCGGGTCTTCGGGGACCACCGACCGGCGCGGACCACCATCCAGGCGGCGGGACTCCCGGGCGAAGGGCTGCGGGTCGAGATCGACTGCATCGCGTATCGCCCATGAGCGAGCTCCTGAATCCCCGCGATCTGCACTTCCTGCTCTACGAACTCCTCGAGGTCGAGGCGCTGACCGCGCGCCCGCGCTTCGCCGAGCAGAATCGCGAGATCTACGACGCCGTCCTCGAGACGGCGCGCGCGGTGGCGGAGGAGCACTACGCCCCGAACCGCAAGCGCAACGACCAAGAGGAACCGCAGGTCGTCGATGGCGTCGTCGTCACGCAACCCGACCTCAAGCCCGCCTATGCCGCCACCGCCGAGGCCGGGATCATCGCCTCCACGCACGACGCGGAGCGCGGCGGACTGCAGCTCCCGCACACGATCGCCGGTGCGGCGATCGCCTGGCTCGAGGCAGCGAACATCGGGAGCGCGAGCTATCCGATGCTCACCGCCGGCGCCTCCAACCTGATCGCGGCCTTCGGCTCAGAGGCACAGAAGGCGAAGTGGCTCCCCCCGATGCTCGATGGGCGCTTCGGTGGGACGATGGCACTCACCGAGCCCGACGCCGGCTCCGCGCTCGCCGATCTGCGCACCACGGCGTACCCGAACCCCGATGGCACCTATCGCATCGAGGGGACGAAGATCTGGATCTCCGCTGGCGAGCACGAGCTCACGGAGAACATCGTCCATCTCGTCCTGGCGCGGATCGCGGGCGCGCCCGCCGGGACGAAGGGGATCTCCCTCTTCATCGTCCCCAAGCGTCGCTACTCTGACGACGGGGTGCTCGGCGCATCGAACGAGATCGTCCTCGGCGGGCTGATTCACAAGATGGGGTGGCGCGGGACGACCTCGACGTTGCTCAACTTCGGGGAGCGTGGGCCCTGCCTCGGTGAGCTCGTCGGCGAACCCCATCATGGGCTCGCCTACATGTTCCACATGATGAACGAGGCGCGGATCGGGGTCGGGCGCGCCGCGACGGCGATGAGCTATGCTGCGTATCGCTACGCGCTCGAGTACGCGCGCACGCGCAAGCAGGGGCGGCTCCCGGCGGAGAAGGATCCGACGAAGCCCCCGGTGGCGATCATCGAGCACGCCGACATCCGGCGCATGCTCCTGATCGCGAAGTGCGCGGCGGAGGGCTCGCTCGCCCTCGTGCTCGCCTGCGCGCGTCTCGTCGACGACGAGCAGACCGCCGCCACCGAGGCGGAGCGCGCGGAGGCGCATCTCCTGCTCGAGTTCCTGACGCCGATCGCGAAGAGCTGGCCTTCGATCTATGGGCAGGAAGGGATCTCCAACGCGCTGCAGTGCATGGGCGGCTATGGCTACGCGCGCGAGTACGACATCGAGCAGCTCTATCGTGACAACCGACTGAATCAGATCCACGAGGGGACGAACGGGATCCAGGCGCTCGACCTTCTCGGGCGAAAGGTGATGCAGCAGCAGGGCGCAGCCGTAGGCGCCTTCATGCGGCGCATCGAGGCGGCGGTCGCCGAGGCCACCGCGGCGGGGCTCACCGATCTCGCGCAGTCGCTCGGCGAGGCGGCGGCGCAGATGGTGGCAGTCACCAAGTCGCTCGGACGCGAGATGCAGGCCGATCCCACACGCGGGCTCGCGAACGCTACCGTGTATATGGAGCTCGTGTCGCGCGTGGTCTTCGCCTGGCTCTGGACGCGACAGGCGACGATCGCGTCGCGCGCGCTCGCCACGGGCGCGACTGGCGATGAGGGGGCGTTCTATGAAGGGAAGGTCGCGGCGGCGCGCTTCTATGCGCGATTCGAGCTCCCGAAGAACGGTCCCGATGTGGCGCTCCTGCTCCGCAACGATCCCGCGGCGTTGGAGTTCAGGGACGACTGGTTCTAGGTCAGAACCAGTGCCCGACGCGGATCAGCGCCTGACGCGGTCCGCGGCGGTGCGCGCCGGCGGGCAGCTCGCGCGCTGCGCCATCGCGCGGGGGAGGGGGGCGCCGAGGACGACGCCGCAGAGGAGGAGGGCGAGTCGATGCCGCATCTCCCCTCAATATGCCTGAGATGTAGCTTTCGTTTCCTGTGACCCCGATCGACGACCTCGACCCCCTCGGCCCGAGCGCCGGAGCCGGCACCCTCCCCGAGGCGCAGCGCCTCGCGACGGGTGCGCCCGATACCGGGGTCGCGCTCTGGGCGATCGTCTTCGCCGGCGGGATCGGATCGCGCTTCTGGCCCCTCTCCACACCTGATCGGCCGAAGCCCCTCCTCGCCCTCGTCTCCGATCGCACGCTGATCGAGGACACCGTCGGGCGCCTGCAGCCCGATATCCCGCCGGAGCGCGTGCTGATCCTGACGAGCCGCGACATCGCGCCGGCCATCCGCTCCGTCACCGCCGAGGTACCGGAAGAGAACGTGCTCGTCGAGCCGCGTCCGCTCGGGACCGCGGCGGCGCTCGCGTGGGCGGCGCAGGAGTTGGTGCAGCGCGCCGGGCCCGGCGCGATCGCCTGCGCAGTGCACGCCGATCTCGCGATCACCTTCCCCGACGAGTTCCGTCGCACGGTGCGGCGCGCGGCGGCGTACGCGGCGCGCGAGCAGGCGCTCGTCTCCATCGGGATCCCCGCGACCCGCGCCGAGGCCGGGTTCGGCTATGTGCTCCCGGGGCCGCCGCTCGATCTCGATCTCTCGCTCGAGGCCGGCGGGGTGGCCGAGACGCGTGGCTACATCGAGAAGCCGAGCGAGATGGAGGCGCGCCAGCGGATCATCGACGGGGCGCTCTGGCACGGCGGCGTCCTCATCGGGACCGCCGGTATCTTCCTCGAGCAGTTGGCAGAGCACTGCGTCGAGGTGCGCGATGGACTTGATCCCCTCCGGCGTGGCAATCTCCCGGGCTTCGTCGGGATGGTGCGCGCGACCTCGCTCGAGCGCGGACTCCTCGAGCGCAGCGATCGACTCCTCGTGGTGCGCGGGGAGTTCGGATGGGACGATGTCGGCACCTGGGCCGCTCTGCGCCGCGCGCGCGAGCTCGATGATGATGGCAACGGCGCCTCAGGCGATGCGCGCTTCGTCGACGCCGAGAGCAACGTGGTGCACGCGGGCCATGGCCGCGTGGTGCTCTACGGGGTGAACCGGATGCTGGTGGTGACGCTCGATGGGCTGACCTTCGTGACGACGCTCGACCGCGCCACCGATCTCAACCGATTGCTTGACCAGCTCCCGGGGTCGATGCGGATCCATCCCGCCGGTCCGCCGCGAGCGTAGCGGCCGCGAGCAGGACGAGGACGATCCAGAGGAGATCGGCCAGCAAGAGATGGACAAGCTGCATCCAGGTCGGGGCGAGGAGTACGAGGTTCACGAGCCCGGCGACGAGCTGCGTTACCACCAAGCCGATGGTGACGGTCCCGAGATGGCGGGTCA
>Ga0194112_10001048_pt1 | contig 40444 bp, 40 predicted proteins | sample TA2MahC400mmetaG_FD_146191 | JGI IMG/M metagenome (GOLD analysis project Ga0194112, IMG submission 146191) | Freshwater microbial communities from Lake Tanganyika, Tanzania - TA2015016 Mahale Deep Cast 400m | ecosystem: Environmental > Aquatic > Freshwater > Lake | place: Tanzania: Lake... | reverse complement strand
GATTCATCCACGATTCCTTTGCAAACAGGTTAAGAAAAGGAACGCTTAATGCCATAAAAAGATTTGACCATTTCAAAAGAAAAGTATCAAAAAATAACAAACAAACTTGTTTCATACTCAAAGCAGACATAAAACACTATTTCGAAACAGTCGACCATAAAATCCTTTTAACAATCATAAAAAGAAAAATAACCGACCAAAAAATCTTATGGCTGATAAAATTAATACTTACTAATCATAATACTTCAGAAAAAGGAAAGGGAATGCCTTTGGGCAATTTAACATCACAATTTTTTGCTAACGTATATTTAAACGAACTTGACCAGTTTGTAAAGCACAAACTTCGAGCAAAATATTATATCAGGTATGTTGACGACTTTGTCATATTCGATTCTTCAAGAAAAAAGCTGGAAAAGTATAAAGAACAGATAAATCTATTCCTTAACAAAAGACTAAGCCTCGAATTACACCCTGATAAATCAAAAATTCTGAAGCTACACAAAGGCATCGGTTTCTTAGGCTTCAGAATATTCTTCCACCATAAACTTATCAAGAAGAAGAATATCAAAAAATTTGAAAGAAAACTCAACGAACTAAAAACCCTATATCAAGAAAAACTCATAGACAGAGAAAAAATCATTGAAAAATTTGAAGGGTGGCTAGCGTATATAAAACATGGAAACACGTACAAGTATAGAAAAAACTTAACAAGCACATTCAACAAATATTTTCCAATTCAACAACCTACTAAAATAACCCGTGTCAAAGAATATGAAAATTTCAACAATAAAACAGAAATCAGCAATTTCCAATTTAGCACCCTAAAAACACTCCAATTATTCAAGAATAAACTAACTGTTAGGCAAATTGCTGAAAAAAGAAACATAAAAGAGTCCACAGTATGGGGACATCTTGCCAAGCTTATAGAACATAACCAGTGTTCATTATGGAAAGTCTTATCAAAAGAGAAAATAAATAAAATCCTGCCTAAAATCCACGATGAAAACGACAAGCTAACAGACATCAAGAGAAGAGTTAATGATACCCCCATAACCTTTGACGAAATCAACTGTGTTCTTGCACATGTTAAACACAGAAATAAAAAGAAGAACATCTGCCACTTAATAGGATGGTACCAGAAAACTAACTGCAACAGGAAATGCTATTTTAACAAACTACAAAGGAAAGAATGCAAAATGAAATTTGAAATCTTTGCTTCCCAAAACCCCAGCCTAGAGATGAAACGAACAGAATTTATCCAACTATTCAACAACCACCCCAACATATGCAAACTCCCAATAAAAGAAAAACAAGAATATATTCCTTGGAAGACATTCAGAATAAAAATTAAGAAAATAAATTCTACATAAAGGATATTTCTATTCTATTTTCTTAATCAAATTTTATTAGGATTAAAATCCGAATCTTTCAGTCATTTTTCAAATATTATTCAAGAGAATTTCAATTTTTTCCACTATTTCTTTTGCCTTTTTTATTAATTCGTTTAGAAGAGTTTTATTGACGCTTGTTTCTGTTCCATATTGGAATTGTTCTCTTAGTGCTTTAGCATCCTTGCTGGTCATACGTTCTGTTGTTCTGATAAAAGCAATATCTTTCTTGTCTAACTCAATTTTTCCTTGTTCAATTAAGTATTCGATAGTGTTAATAGTGCATTCATGGTTTTTTGACTCATAACCCATTTTAAACAGGATAGCCAATAATGAATGATACATTGCATAATACGCCTGTGAAACCGACCAATCGCTAAAACCACCCCGAATATTGTAATCTGCTGCTCTAAGATTATGTTTTGCTTTTTCAATATGGTCTTTGGCTAATTTTTCATTAGATTGGATCTTTTTCATCCTTGTCTCTTTAGCAAGACACCAATCTAATTTAGTCTTATAAATTGACATTTTTTATCACTTCAACAAAAATAGATTCTCCTTTCAATACAATCCCTTTTTTTATAATTTCTAAGATAGATTCTTTTTTATTCTTTATTTCATTAATTAAATCTTCTTTTTTGAGAATAAGAGGAACTACTGGCTTGCTTCTAACCTTAGAAAGTTCCAAACAAAAATCATTTACTTTCTTTACAGTATCTGTAATGAACAATACATCAACATCGTTAAAGGCTTTTCCTTCCAAGATTGAACCAAAAAGGACAATTAGCTCTGCTGAATCAAATTTCATGATGTCATCAGCGTAAATCTTAGCGTAATCTTTAAGTTGCTTCCTTTCTGCAAGCAGTAATAGTTCACATAGTTTTACAGTTTCAATGTTATTTAAGTTCAGCTTGTAATGTGAAGCGTTGCTAATATCTTTATGAACAACGATAGCCTCTTTTTCTAAATCTTTAAGTATCTTAAATGAACTGCCTATGCTGATTTTAAGAATTTTAGAAATCTGATTGATGTTATAGCCTACCTCATTAACATTTTTCAGCAAAAACAAGATTATTTTTGATGTGTTTTTAGATATCATTTTCATTAAAAGTGAATGATTATTCAATAATAATGAATGATATATAAATATTGCGGTTTAAAATTACGAACCAAGTCTTGAAAACATAAATGCTTAAATATTTCAACTGCGTATTAATGTTGAAAACAGCCGAAAATCATAGGGCTTCAACTAGTGGTTCTACGTTCAGCCTCGGCGTAAAAACTTCTCAATCAAAAATATCCAAAAGCAATAAAAACCTAAAACCCTTAATCCACCCTATGGCCTTAGAAAGCGGTAAGATAGATTTCAATTACAACCTTAAATTGTATTTCAAATTCTTAAAAAGGTATAAGTTTATCATTTTTATACTATTAACGCTAATCTTGTTTATAGAATCAACAACCGTGCTAGACAGATTCTTGTTCAAAATAATAATCGATAAAGGGACAGAGTTCTCAGCAAAAAACCTCAGCCTTGAAGGGTTCTTAAGAATTGCACTAATAATAATGATGGTTTATATAACCGCATCTGTCGGAAAGGCTTTGCTTAAATTCTTTCATATTCATTATATCAACCGGCTGGAAAGTAATTTAATCGTGGATTTGAAACGTAAATTTTTCGACCACTTGATGCATATGGACTATGCGTTTTATACCAAACATAAGACAGGCAGCATAATTTCAAAACTCATAAGAATCGGTGGAGCAGTAGAAAGGCTTACAGACGTGTTCATATTCAACTTCGCCCCGCTCATGTTTCAACTGGTCGTAATATCTTTATCTTTAGCATATTTCAGCTGGATTCCAGCTTTGATAACCCTCCTTACAGTTTCAACATTCGTAGGGTATGGGTTGTTTATGCAAAAAACCCAGGAAAGATCAAACATAGAATACAACAGCGCAGAGGACATAGAGAAAGCGGGCATAGCAGACATGCTTACAAACATCGATTCTATAAAATATTTTGGGAAAGAAAATTTTGCAAAAAACAAGTTCAAAGAATTAAGCGAGGAAACAAAAAACCGTGTATTAAAGTTTTGGGAGTATTTTCGATGGCTAGATGCTATACAAGCGCTGATACTGTCAACCGGGACGTTCTTCTTAGTTTATTTCACAATAATAGGGTTCGTAAACGAAGAGTACACGATAGGGACTGTAGTGTTCATATACACTATATTTGCGAACCTTATAGGCTACCTATTCAGCTTTGTACATGGAATAAGGAACTTTTACAGGGCGATGGCCGATTTTGAAATGTTATTCCGATACTCAAAGATAAAAAATGAAATAGTAGACGATAAAAATGCAAAAGGATTAAAGATAAAGAGGGGTGAAATAAAATACAAAAATGTGACTTTTAAATATGGCAAAAGGGAGATTTTCCACAAATTCAACCTGCTAATACCAAAAAACAAAAAAACAGCTTTAGTGGGCCATTCAGGATGCGGAAAAACCACTCTTATAAAATTATTATTCCGATTTTATGATGTTGATTCAGGAGTTATACTAATAGACAAAAAAAACATAAAAGAGTTCACGCAGGAATCATTAAGGAATGAGATGAGCATAGTGCCGCAGGAATGTATACTTTTTGATGATACAATTTACAATAACATAGCATTCTCAAAACCTGGAGCAAAAAAAGAGGAAGTATTTAATGCCATCAAATTCGCACAACTAGACCAAATAATAAAAAACTTCCCTAACAAAGAGCATACAATAGTTGGAGAAAGAGGAATAAAACTGTCAGGCGGAGAAAAACAGAGAGTATCAATCGCAAGGGCGTTATTAGCGAACAAGAAAATACTGGTCTTGGATGAAGCAACATCCTCTTTAGACTCGCAAACAGAACATGAGATAAAGAAAGACCTTGAGCATTTAATGACGGGGAGAACATCGATAATAATTGCGCACAGGCTGTCCACTATTATGAAAGCGGACAAGGTAGTCGTGATAAAAAAAGGAAAGATTGTGCAGCAAGGCACCCATAAGAAATTGATAAAAATGCCTGGAGAATACTGCAACCTGTGGAATTTGCAGAAAGGCGGGTATATAAAATAAATCATATTCATAGAAAACTTTTTTATATCCTTTGTTGCTGTTTTAAGAAATTATGGATTATTTCGCACACGGATTATGGAGCTATATTATTTTTAATAAGTCTAAGAAGTTTTTATGGGCAGTATTCTTTGGTTTAATGCCTGATAATTTATCATGGACTATCTATTTTTTCTATAACCTGTTTACAGGGCAGATTTTTAACAGGCCAAATCCAGAGTTAATTCCAAACTGGGTTTTTACGTTATATGGCATAAGCCATAGTATTATAATTTGGGGGATCGTTATCTTAGTATTGTATATTGCTTTGAAAAAGTTCCCGATTTACGTGTTAGCAGCCCCGATAGCCATATTAATGGACATTCCTACACACAGCAGGGAATTTTTGCCAGTGCCTTTCTTATGGCCTTTGTCAGACTGGAAGTTTCCAGGCTTTAGCTGGGCTAACGGGTGGTTTATGATGATCAACTATTTTTTTATCATAAGCTTCCTAATTTATATTTTTTATAAGAAAAAACAGAAACAATAGTTTTAGAACAGCCAAATCTTTATATACTAATAAAACACAATAGGTAGTATGGTAATTAAAGTATTACCACAACAGGTTGTGATTCTAAGAAGATGATATGCCCATACTGCAACTCAAAAGAAACCAAAGTAATCGACAAAAGAGATAATCCTAGATTAAAAGCCACCAGGCGAAGAAGAGAATGCCTAAAGTGCAAAAAAAGATTCACAACATACGAAAGAACAGAACAATCAGACATAATTGTGATTAAAAAAGACAAAAGAAGAGAACCCTTCAACAGAGAAAAATTAAAAAACGGAATGATAAAAGCCTGCCAAAAAAGACCAATTAGTTACGAAACTATAGAAAACGTTTTAAATGAGATAGAATCAGAACTTAGAAAAAAAAATCAGACAGAAGTGACAAGCAGAGAAATCGGAGAAATAGTGATGAAGAAACTAAAAAGACTGGACAAAATCGCTTACATAAGATTCGCATCAGTATACCGAGACTTCCAAGACATAAGCTCATTCGAAAAAGAGCTCAAATCCTTAAAAAAATAAGAGGTGTGATTTAATGGGGGAAAAAAGGAGTATAATTTCTAGAGTTAGAAAAAGAGACGGAAGAATCGTCCTATTCGATCAAGAAAGAATAACCAATGCCATATTCAAAGCAGCACAAGCAGTCGGCGGCAACGACAAAGAACTATCAAAACAACTATCAAACCAAGTAGTAAAAGTACTAGAAGAAAGATTCGGAACAGACATAATACCAACAGTAGAACAAATACAAGACCTAGTAGAAAAAACCCTGATAGAAAACGGCCATGTAAAAACATCAAAAGCCTTCATCCTCTACAGAGAACAACGAAGAAAACTCAGAGAAATGGCCGTTCTCACAGAGCCTATAGGCATAGTAGAGGGGTACATAAGACAAAACGACTGGAAAGTCAACGAAAACTCAAACATGACCTACTCCCTACAAGGGCTTAACAACCACATATCCAACGCTATAATCTCAAAATACTGGCTTGAAAAACTATACACACCAAGAATAAGAGAAGCATACGAAAAAGGAGACATCCATATCCATGACTTAGGCACACTAGGCTGTTATTGTGTCGGCTGGGACCTAAAAGACTTATTATTATCAGGATTCAAAGGAGTATCAGGAAAAGTAGAATCAAAACCGCCAAAACACTTCAGGACAGCACTAGGACAAGCAGTAAACTTCTTTTATACACTTCAAGGTGAAGCTGCGGGCGCTATGGCATTCTCAAACTTCGACACATTACTGTCGCCGTTCATAGCCTATGACAAGCTAACATCTGCAGAGATAAAGCAGGCTATACAAGAGTTTATTTTCAACATGAATGTTCCTACAAGGACAGGATTTCAAACCCCATTCAGTAATATTACACTTGACCTTAAAGTTCCAGATTTCATGAAAGAAGAACATGTAATAATCGGCGGCAAACTAATGGACAAAAAATACAAGCACTTCCAAAGAGAAATTGACCTATTCAACGAGATACTAGCAGAAGTAATACTAGAAGGTGACGCTTCAGGAAGAGTCTTCACATTCCCAATACCAACTTATAACATAACCCAAGACTTCGACTGGGACAACTCCACCTATGACAACATCTGGGAGATGACAGCAAAATATGGAGTACCTTACTTCTCAAACTTCATCAACTCAGACATGAAACCAGACGATGCAAGAAGTATGTGTCCTTTATCAGCAGATGAAAAAGTTTTGGTAAAATCTTCAAGAGGCAGGATAGTTGAATACTCTAGTATCATAAACATATACAATGGTAATAGTAAACAAGAAGAGTATGAAGTATACAGCGATGGAAAGTTTGTCAAAGGCAGATTTCATAGATTTGACAACCAAAAAATGATAAAAATAATCCTAGAAAATAATCATGAAATAAAAATTTCAACAAAACATCTCAATTATGTTATGGCCAACAAAGGAAATAAACAGATTATACTCCAAGGTGAGGGATTAAAAAAAGGCATGTATTTACCTTATTCTTTGAAGCACTATAAAGGCGAAGGGGGGTGTAATGAGTTAGGTTATTTCGTAGGGGCTTATGCAGGGGACGGTTCTTTTGATAGAGATAGTTCCGTAGTTTTCTCTTTAGAGGACCATTACAAAAAAGAAGTAATAGAAAAACTCGCAAAGATTGCTAAAAATTACTTCGGAGCCCGTAATACAGTCAAGAAAGATAAAAAAACAAAACTTGTAACATTGAGAGTTTATTCTAAAGCAGCAGTAGGACTTTGTAAAGATTTTGTAGAAGGGATATCAAGAGAAAAGCATTACACAGCGAAGCTGTTTGTCATGAGTGAAGAGTTCAGAAAAGGTGTGATAGACGGCCATTACGCAACGGATGGTGGTAATAGGCACAGAATATATACCTCTTCAAAGAAGATGGTCGAAACATTAAACATGTTAGCAGCTACACTAGGTACTACAACTAGTGTTTATAAAGACGAAAGAGAAGGAAGATTGAGTAAGGAACCAAATTATGCTGTCTTAGTGTATCAGCTAAACAGACAAAAATATGGCAAAATCTGGTTTAAGAAAAAAGAAAAAATATGGGTAAAGATAAAGGATATCCAACTTATAAGCAATGATACAGCTTACTGTTTTGAGGTAAAAAATGATGAGCCTATGTTCACAGTGGGAACCACAGGAATTTTAACACATAATTGCCGCTTGCGCTTAGACAAGAGAGAACTTCAAAAACGTGGCGGAGGACTTTTCGGATCACACCCCCTAACAGGTAGCATCGGAGTAGTTACGATAAACCTGGCAAGAATAGGTTATCTTGTAAAAACAGAAGAAGAATTCTTCGAACGATTAGCTAATCTTATGGACATTTCAAAAGAAAGCTTAGAAATAAAGAGAAAAGCACTAGAAGACTTCACAGAACAAAGCCTTTATCCCTACTCCAGATTTTACCTAAGACATATGAAAGAGTCGACAGGACTTTACTGGAAGAACCATTTCTCAACGATAGGATTATTAGGCATGAACGAAGCTTTGCTTAATTTCATGCAGAAAGATATAGCATCAGAAGAAGGAAGAGGTTTTGCGATAAAAGTTTTAGAATTCATGCGCGACAAGCTGTCATCCTATCAGAAAGAGACAGGCAACATATATAACTTAGAAGCTACGCCTGGCGAAGGCACGACTTACAGGTTTGCGAAGAAAGACAAAGAGATGTATCCGAACATAACAGTAGCGAACGAAAAAGCTTATCTAGAGAGGAAGGCTGCGCCGTTCTACACCAACTCCACACAACTACCAGTAGGCTACACTGATGATATCTTCGAGGCTTTGATGCTGCAAGACGAGTTACAGTCAAAATACACTGGGGGCACTGCGATGCACTGCTTCCTAGGAGAAAAAATAAGCTCAACAGACGCGACAAAAGCCCTTGTTAAAAAAATAGCTGAGAACTTCAGACTGCCTTACTTCACTTTAACACCTACTTTCAGCATATGTCCAAAACATGGTTATATAGCAGGCGAGCATGAGTATTGCCCTAAATGCGATGAAGAAATCGGTTATAAAGAGGTGAAATGATGGAAAGAACAAAATGCGAGGTTTACAGCAGGATTGCAGGATACTTAAGGCCTGTCCAGCAGTGGAACTTCGGCAAGAAGGAAGAGTTCAAGGAAAGAAAAGTCTTTAATGAAGAATCGTCGCTTAAAAGCAAACGGGTTAACAAGCCTGTTCAGGAAAAATTGAAATGAGAATTCAAGGATTCCAAAAAACATCACTAGTAGACTACCCTAAAAACATATGTTCTACAATATTCCTACAAGGGTGTAATTTCAGATGCAGCTATTGCCACAACCCTGAACTAGTAATCGATGAAGGACTTAACGAAGTTATGGAAGGCTGGTTGTTAAACAAACTAGAAGAAAGAAAAGGACTAATAGACCATATCTGCATAACTGGTGGGGAGCCGACCCTGCACAAAGACCTTCCAAAATTTATAAAAAAATTAAAAGTTAAAGGCTTGAAAGTTAAGATAGACACTAATGGCAGTAATTCGGAAATGCTCAAACAACTCATAAAAGACAAGCTCGTAGACTTTATCGCCATGGACGTTAAAAACGTTCTTGAAAAATATGAAATTACTACAAATTCGAGAATAAACGTTGAGATTATAAAAGATTCTGTAAAAACTATAATAAGATCAGGCCTAGAGCATGAATTCAGAACAACAGTACTGCCAGTCTTGCATAAAAAGGAAGACATTGTAAAAATAGCTAAAAGTGTGTCAGGTGCAAACAAATATGTCCTACAACAGTTTGTCCCAACAGAAAAAATCCTTGACGAAAATTTTTCAAAAGAAACCCCTTATAGTCAGAAAGAATTAGAAGAAATGAGGAAAGAATGCGAGAAATACGTAAAAACCGAGATTAGAAACATTTAAAAGAACAAATTCTTAAGAAAGGATTAGTGATTTAAAATGCCTAAAAAAACAAAAAAATCTACGAAGAAAAAAATAATCAAGAAATCGACAAAAACTATTGCACAGAAGATTAGCAAAGACATGACGCTATCAGAAGTCGTTGCAAAATATCCAGAAACTATCCAAGTTTTCTTAGAATTTGGTATGGGTTGTTTTGGCTGCGGAGCGGCACAATTCGAAACTATAGAACAAGGAGCACAATCGCACGGGATAGACTTGAAAAAGCTTATGGAAGGCCTGAATAAAATAGTAAGTAAGAAAAAATGATTATTTCTTTCGACCTTGACGGCACCTTGTTTGATATGGACTTTGAGAACGCGTTATGGTTTGAAGAGATTCCTAAGATTTATTCTGAAGTGCACGGCATAAGCCTGGAGGAAGCTAAGAAGAAGGTCTTGTCAGCGTATGATGAAATCGGCGATGAAGACTACAGATGGTATGACCCGCATTACTGGATTAACAGGTTTAAACTAGGAAAGCCTTGGCATGAAATAGTAAAAGACCTAAAACATAAGGCACATATGTACCCCGAGGCTAAAAAAGTGTTATCAGAACTGAAGAAGAAAAACAAGCTGATAATAGTGTCTAACGCTACCAGAGACTTTATCAACATAAAAATGGAAGTAGAAGACTTGAACCCGTATTTTGAAAAGATATTCTCCGTAACCTCAGATTTTGGAGTTGTGAAAAAAGACACTGACGTTTATAAGAAAATATGCGAGGTAATGAATATAAAACCAGAAGAGCTTATACACGTAGGCGATCATTACAAGTTTGACTATGCAATGCCCAAACAGCTGGGCATAAAGGCATTCTTTCTAGACAGGAAAAAAGAGAATAAAGGCAAAGATATAGTGCATGATTTAAAAGAATTTAAAGAAAAAGTTAATCAAGAACTTTTTTGACTATTTCTTCAGTAACTTCATCTTCAAAGTTTTCTAACGCGTATTTACACACTTCTTCACAATTTTTTAATAGCCTTCTAGGATTACCTTCTGATTTCTTGTTTAACAGTTTGATCGCGTCATCGGACAGTATTCTCAAATTTCCAATCCTTTTCCTTACAAACTCTATCGCCCCTTCATTATCAAACTTTTTCATCTTTATGACATTACTCCCTACAAGTTTTTTCAAACCGTTATTTCCGAAGTTAACCTTCTTAAAATCCTTCCCTACCAAGACTATAGACTTGAAGATTTTATCGCTGAAGCCCCCATATAAAGATTCGCAGTCCTTTTCACCTAAATCTTGGACTTCATCAAGCAACAGTATCATGTTTTTGCAATCAGAACCGAACATTTTTTCAAAAAAGTTTCTACCGCCTTTAGAAAGTCTTTCGACATCTAGCCCGTTCTCGGACCTGTTACAGCTGTAATAAACTACTTTTCTCTTCCCTCCGAATTCATGAATTATTCTTTTTAAAATTGTAGTTTTTCCGGCGCCGTATTCTCCATCTATGAATAATACACTCCCAGACCTTATCCTATCCAGAACTTCATCTACTACACCATTATCACCAAGTATTTCATCATGGAATACTGCAGGCTTTATGCTGAAAGGATTGTTGTAAAATCCGAGTTGGTTATACCAAGTTTCCATCTTTTAATAACACCCCTTGTTTAGTAATATTTCTCCGCAATATCCCCTTCTTCATAATTGTCTCTATTGCTTCTGGTTTTTTCATCATCCTCAGGTTCTTCAAGATCTTCATATTTCCCTTCATAATCTCCTAAATCTAAATCGTCATCGTCGTCTATCTTATTTTTTTTAAGTTTTTTTAATTCAGAATCAATATCAATTTCCTCTTCTTGCTCTTTTAATTCCATTTTTACCTCTTTTTTTTCTGGTTTAAAATCATCAATTATTGTTATAGTTACAGGCTCTTCTACAGCCATTTTAGGATCTTCAGAATTAGTTTCTTTTTTTGCTGATTTAGGTTCATTCTTAACCTTGTTATTTTTTTTAGTTGTCACTTTTTTGTTTACTATTTTTTCAGGCTCTTCGATATCTTGTTCAATGTTTTTAGGCGGTTCAACCACTCCGAACACTTCATTTACGTGCTCGGGTAAGACTTTTTTACCATTATTTTCAAAAGAAAAAGCACATAATTTTTCGCAGTTTTTCAAGAAAGATTTCATGTTTCTTCCAGATCTGTTAAAGACTTCTTTTGTCACATCTTCAGGGATTATTTCGTCGTTCCCCATCCTTGAGTGGATGATGTCTACTGCTTCGTCTTCTGTCAGATCTCTTAGTTTTACCATTTTGCTTATCCTTTCTTTTAAGCTTTCTGTGAAGTTTGCTTTTTTGAAGTTAGAGCTTGTGAAGACTACTGATTTTACAAAGTTGTTGTCATAATAGTACTTGATTCTTTCACAGTTTTTTTTAGAAATGTCTTGAACCTCATCTAATAGGAGTATCATGTTTTTAGGCTTTTTATGGAACATTCTTTTTAATACTCCTGCTTTTTTATTAAGGACTTTTTCAATATTCAACCCGTTATTGAGTTGTTGACCATTCAAATAAACAACTTTGCCGTAGCCATTTCCTCCAAATTTGTTAAGAATAGAATTTAATAATGCTGTTTTTCCAGCCCCTGATTTGCCTTCTACGCAGACGATATTTCCTGATTCTATTCTGTAAAGAACTTCCTCTATTACGTTTTCGTAGCCTATAAGCTCTGTTTCTTCGCTGTCTTTGAAAGGATTTTCTTCATAGTCTAGTTCTTCATACCATTCCATCTTAAATCAAGCCTCTTTTTTATGATGCGTTTTTAATCTCTTCAGCTTTCTGTCGATAAAACTCAGCTTCTTGGTAATAGTCTTTAGCCAGTTCTGAATCTCCTAGATTGTAGTATTTTTCCCCTTTTTTATGACAATTTTTAGCTTTTTTATAATATTTTCCTGGAGTTTTCCTGAAAAAGCTGTAAATAGCAATTGTTATGGCTAGAACTATTACTATAACCCCTATTATTTTCAGTATCATCTAGTGAAAAGGTTGGTAAAATTTCTTATAAATGTTATTATATTATAATATATAGGTTTTAAACGTTTTATTAGAATATGAAATTAATAAAAAGAGGGTTATTTGTGGAGAACTTTTTTCAAAGCAACCAAAGCAACCTCTAACTGCTTATTATCCGGCTCCTTTGTTGTAATATACTGTATCCAAAGCCCAGGCTTATCAAACAAACGAAAGAAAAAATTATTCTCATACTTAGCACCCAGCTTAAGAACTTCATAAGAAATACCCGCTATTACCGGAAGCAAAAAAATCCTATAAACCAACTTATACATGAAAGGAACTGTTTTTGGAATAAGAACATAAACCAAGACACTGATTATAAGCACTATCATTATAAAACTAGTACCGCACCTAGGATGCATAGTTGGAAACTTCTTAGCATTCTTAACAGTCAACTTCTTCTTAGCCTCATAACAACTAACAACCTTATGTTCAGCACCATGGTACTCAAAAACCCTCCGAACATCCTTCATAAAAGATATAACATACGCGTAAGCTACGAATATTATCATCTTAACACCACCGTCTATGAGGTTAAAAACAATGTTAGACTTAGGATTAATCAACTGTGCAATCAACAAGGGTAAGAATTTAAAGATTAACAAACCCAACCCTATTGAAAAAATAAGCATTAAAGTCAAAACGAACCAATTAGTTTTATCTTTTTTACCCTTTTTACCTATAGCTATATCAGCAGAATAATTTAACGTCTTAATACCATGTGATAACATCTCAACAAGACCAACTATGCCACGGAGAAAAATCCATTTCTTCATCCTCTCACTTAATAAATTCAGTTTTTGAACTTTAACAACGATTTTACCCTTAGGATTCCTTACAGCGACTGCCATCTTCTTAGCAGAACGCATCATAACCCCCTCAATAACTGCTTGACCGCCAATCTTGCTCATTTTTATCAAACCTGTTTTATAATTATACACACAGGGTTTTTAAAATATTTCTTAACCACTCGTTTAACATCACTTATCTTAACTTTTTTAATATTCTTGACATAATCCTCGAAAGTATAAGGCTTACCGATTATTTCCCAAACACCCATATTATCTGCTGAAACACGGTTATCTTCAGTTGAGATTAGATAATCCCCTTCGATAAAATTGATAGCATCCTTTAAGTCATCCTTTGATAAGTTTTTCAAATTATTAAACTCTCTTACCATTATACTCTTTACTTTTTTAAGGTTCTTCTTATTCGTCCCCACGTAAGCTGCCAGCCAGCCATAATCAGCGCCAGACTCATAATGAGCACCTACAACATAAGCTAAACCCCTCTTCGTCCTTATCTCCTGAAACATCTTTGAAGACTGACCCCTACCAAGAACCGATCTTATAACATCAAAAACAAAACTATCAGGATGATTTCTCGGAACAGTCTTAAAACCAAAAACCATGTATGAGTGTAATAATTTCCGTTTCTCAACAAAATTCACGGCCTTGGTTTCAGGCTCAAGGATTATTTCTTTATTAGGCATAGGCTTCGCAGAAAATGTGAAATAAGACTCTATCTTTTTCAAGACTTTCTCATCAACATTACCCACAATACTTATTACCATATTATTAGGGACATAATACTTAGAGTAAAAATTAAGAAAATCTTCCCTTTTGATCTTAGAAACGCATTCTAAAGTACCATAAACAGGATACCTGCAATTATGTTTGTTATAAAGTTTAGTTTGGAAAAGAACCCATTGATGGCTCTTAGGATCATCAGTAGTTAGGTGTATCTCATTCAAAACAACCTTTCTCTCTTTTTCGATTATCTTCTCATCAAACACAGGATTCTGAATAATATCTGACAAGACATCCAAAGCTCTCTCAATATGCTTATGCAAAACAACTATATGATAAGACGTCCGTTCATTATCAGTCAAAGCATTAATCTCCCCACCTATGCTTTCTATCTCATTAGCTATCTGCTGCGCATTTCTTCTCTTAGTCCCTTCGAAAAGCATATGCTCTAAAAAATGAGAAATTCCTCGATTCTTCGAATTCTCATAATTAGACCCTACCTTGACAGTAATTTCTACCGCCACAGAATTAGTAGGCTTTTGTTTTAACAATACAGTCAAGCCGTTCTTGAGAACAAACCTTTTCATATCCTGAATTTACCGTTCTTCTGTATTAGCTTGTCGTCTATGTAAAAAGCCCCGCCTTTTCTCAAATCCTTGATCATATCCCAATGCAAGGCTGATACGTTTCTTCCGCCGCCTTGCTTGTAAGCCTTGCCTAATGCCAAGTGGATAGTTCCGCCTATTTTTTCATCAAAAAGAATCTGTTTTATGAACTTAGTAATATGATGGTTTAATCCGATGCCGAACTCTCCTAAATATTTCGCTCCTTTATCAATGCTTATCATCGTCTTCAAGAATTTTTCATTCTTTTCAGCCTTAGCGCTAATGACTGCACCTTTCTTGAATTTTAATTCTACACCGCTAACTTCCCTACCGCCATAAATGACTGGGTAAGTGTATCGTATGAAACCTTCTGTAGTTGTTTCTACAGGAGCTATGAACACTTCACCGTCAGGCATGTTACGCTTGCCATCGCATTTTATCCCTTGCCTGCCTTTAATGCTGAAAGTCAGTTCTGTATCATCAGAGACTATCCTTACATGCTCTCCCTTATCCAAGACTGCTTTAAGCTTGTCTTGCTTCTTTGATTCCTTCTTCCAATCAAGATTTGTAGCTCCAAATAAGAAGTTTTCAAACTCTTCTAATGACATCTCAGCATCCTGGGCTAAAGCATTAACTGGGTAGTCACAAATAACCCATTTCTTTTTTATAGTAATATCCGATATAGGGCGTGTAACTTTTTGTCTTATCGCAATCTTTTTAGGATCTATGTTTGAAAATTCTTTAGTATTAAATGGTGCCCCTAAGTTGATAACACAATTAAGGCTTTTAGCTTCAAACTCAGCTATTTTCGGGAAATTTCTCAACTGGTGATCATCAGCGTATTTGTAATAAGTGTAATTGAAGCCGGGCATTGAAAAGTTTACTTTTGGAAAAGCGCCAACCTTCAAAGCTTCTTTATAACATTCTAAAGCTAAAGGAGCAGATTCAGAACTAGAATTTATAACTACTATCTCTCCTTTCTTAGCGCTGACAGAATAATGCACTAAAATCTTAGCTAGCTTAGTAACCCTTAGGTCTATCATACCCTCTTTAAGGCATTATTTATTATTTAAACTTTATGAAAAAAAGAAAATAGGGCTTAGCCCTCTAAAAATGCTTTAAAGCATTTGATAGTCTGGTAAAGGTCTCCTTTATGGATGGTTTCTGTCTTGCTATGCATGCCTGCTACTGGAACTCCAGCATCAACAGTCTGGACTCCTCTTTGCGCGAAATATTTTGCTATAGTCCCGCCACCGCCAACGTCTACTTTGCTTGGCAAGCCAGCAACTTGGTAAATCGCTCCTTGCTTGTCTAGCATGTTCATCAACTTATCCATCAACTTAGCAGTCACTTGATTACCATCAAACTTTCCACCGTGACCGCAGTAAACAGAAATTGCTAAACCATGGCCTGCTTTAGTAATATTATCCTTATCAACAAGGTGTGCATCTCTAAAGCTAGTTGCGAAGTCTACGTCTGCTGACAACATAATCGATTTGGATAATATTTGCCTCTCATAAGAGTCTGTCACTTTGTCTGCGAATGTGTGTTTTTTCTTGGCTACCACTTCATCTAATACTCGTTCGAAAAACACTGCTTGCGCGCCTGTAATGCCTGTGCTTCCTATCTCTTCCTTATCCACTCCAAAAACCATACTCGTATATTCCGGCTTGGATTTTAACAATGCTATCAGTTCTGCAAACATACAAACCCTGTCATCATGGCCGTAACCAACTATCAAGTCTTGCAAGTCCATCGTTTTTTCTGCTGGCACTACATAAAGCTCTGCCCTTTGGAAGTCTTTCTCTTTTATCCCTAAGTCTTTTAACAACTTTTTTTTATCCGCGTATCCCGTCCAAACATCCAAGTCTTCTGCGTTGAAAGCTTCACCAACAGTTTGTCCAGAGATAATCCTTGAATTCATGTGCGGCGCTATGTCAATAATTACCCCGTTAAGGTTTATTGGTATTTCTTTACCGTCTTTAACAACATGACCTATAACATTAACCTGCTGGTCAAACCATTGATACTTGACTATACCACCATAATACTGAGTGTCTAACCTTATACCTAAAGGGTCTTCTTTTAACGGCTTGACTTTAATATGCAAGCAAGGCGAGTCAACATGCGCGCCTAAAATCCTTACACCACTATCAATAGGTAATGAAGCATAATTGACCAGAACGATGTTAGATCTGTTATCATTTACAAATATTTGGTCTTTAGATAATCCGTTCTTTAAAGCGAAATCTTCAACATAATCAACAACCTGCCTAGGCGTCCGTGCATTATCCAAGAAGTCCTCATACTGCGCAACATACTGTTCAAGCTCTTTCTTCTCTGAACCATTCAGTTTTGCTAACGAAGGAACTATCTTTTTGCCCTCTTCTTTTTTTGAACAACAATTACATTTGTGTTTTTTAGATTTCATTTTACAAAACCCCCTTTGAAGAAAGTCTTAAATCAAAGTTTATAAAAGTATCGTCCAAAATATGGTAATGTTTATTAACGCTAATAATACCCATTTTGTCTATGGCTAAAAAACCAAGAGTATACCTTGCAGGTTCTTTCTACAATTTCAGAGATGAGGTAATACAAGCATTACCAAAATGTTCTTTCAGCGACCCAAGGACTCATAGGCAGTCCTCAATAGCAAAACTAGTAATGGACGACATGACAGAAGCAGAAAAATGTCCAGTAATATACGCTTACTTTCCAAAAGGCAAAGCAAGAGGAGTAATGACATATGCAGAGATAGGATGCTCAGTAGCGAAAGGAAACCATCTGATTGTAGTTGATGAAAATGAGCAGAAAGACTCCTTGTTAGAAAGCCTAGCAAACAATCATTTTACCGATTTCAAAGAAAGCCTAGAATTCCTCAAAAAAGGTATAAAACCTGTGAACAGGAAAAACAAGAAAAAAACAGAGCCACAGTTATGTTCTAAGGTTTACCTTTGCGGTTCGACAGATTACGGGTTACAAAGAATTGTAGAATTAGCAAAAAAATTAGATGTTAAAAAAGAGTTTATACTCAAATCAGACCCTGCAGAAGATTTTAAAAAAATAAAAGAATACAACTTAATAGTTGTACATTTTCCAGCACACATAGAAAGGGATAGGCATGCCTGTTTTTTCATGGGTGCTGCATGGTACCATGATATACCAGTATTATTATTAGATGAGAATAAGCCATGGAAATATCCCCCATTACAAGGACTTGCAAGAAGACACAGTGAAGACCTCATTGGAGTGCTAGACTACTTAACAGAAGTAGAAGACCTTGGCATTAACGAAGAAGCAGTTAAGATGTACGAGTTCTTCAAGACGTATAAAACCTGATTATTTTTTCAGAACGAAAGATTTTGCGACGAGTTCAGGCTCGAAGAAGCAAGGGATGCTTGCCTTTTCAAGGGCTGACTTGTCAGCGTTGGTCATCCAACAGACTGCTAAAGGTTTTCCAAGCTTTTTCTTAAAGTTTATAATCTCCTTGACAGTGCCTTTAACATTTATCATCTTCTGTTGAGTCATAACAATAATTGCTGCATCAAAAAAGCTCTTGTTTTTTACAAGATTGTCAAATACGTATTTGAAACGGTCAGCGTCAGCATCACCGACAATGTCTATCGGATTATTATGACTCCAAGCTCTTGGTAGTTTCTCAAACTTCAAGTTTTCCGGAAGCTTCGCCACATCAAAGCCATGCTTTTCACAATAATCCGCTGTTAAAGTTCCAGGACCGCCAGCATTAGTGATTATTACTATCTTGTTACCTTTAGGTGCTTGTAAGAACTTAGCCTTGGCAAAAGCCTCTTCTAAAGTTTCTACAAGAATAACACCTGACTGTTTGAAAGCAGCTTCGTAAATATCATAACTTCCAGCCAGACTACCAGTATGAGACAATGCCGCCCTCTTGCCAGCTTCAGACCTTCCAGCCTTGATAGCTATGATTGGTTTCTTGCATTTTTTCACAGCGTCCATGAAACGCCTGCCGTCAGCCAGCCTTTCGATATAAAGGATTATTATCTCTGTATTCTTATCTTTATCTAAGAATTCTAAGAAGTCTGAGAAGTCTAAGTCCATCATGTTACCTACGCTGATAAAATAAGAGAATCCGAAGTTGTTTAACTTGCTGTAAATCGATACGCCAGCCCATAAGGCGCCGCTCTGAGAGATAAAAGCTATATGCCCATCTCCAGGCGTTGTCAAGGCAAATGTCGTGTCAATGTTCATTGAAGGCACCACTATCCCAAAACAGTTAGAGGTCAATATCTGATTTGCCACAAAATTATGGGAACCTTCCACTTCAAAATCATATAAACCCATACCTTCTTCAATATTTTCTATATCCCGTATTTTTCGATAATAAATTTGTTTAATCTCTCTGCTAGGAAAGTTATAACCTCTGCCGACTATTGTACCCAAAATGTTATTTTTATTTTTCACTAAAAATCTGAAACCTTTTTTATACAAGTTTTTAATAATCTGAGAAGAGTCTGTTCTCAATATATACTGCTTATTTGCTTTACACGCCTTGCCCCGAATTTGATAATCATCTCCTATATACCTAACACGCTTATAGAAAGGACCGATATCCAATAACGCGAATAAATACCCTAACTGCTCAATTAAAGTTTTTGATATAGAAGTTATAGTCAAAGTGGCTTTAATTTTGTTCTTGTATAAATATATACATCCATCTCCAGAATATAAACCGTTCAAAAAAGCAATAATATTTTTTTCTGAAGTATTAAAAATAAAATCAGGAATAGTTTTATTCAAAGCACCGCCCCCTATTTTGAACACCTCTTTAAATAATATTCTTCCGATACTTCTTCCAAATTTAATATCCTTACAATTTGATAAACTTACTAAGTTAGAATTAAACACGTTGTTTATACATCTTCTAATCTCTTTCTCCGCATCTCTACAACCAACGTAACCTATTCTTAAACAATTAGATTTATAGTTCCCATCCGCAATAAAAAAGCCTAACAGTTTGCATAACTCTTCAGAAACCTCTAGTAAAGCAGGCAAAGTTATTTGTTCATTTTTAACATATAATCCTGCCTCTTTGAGGTCATAGTCTTTAAACTTAATAAATTTATCAAAAAGATATTTTTTATTCTTGAATTTAACCCAAACTTTTTTCCTTATATTTGGGGGCAAATTTTTAAATTCATTAACAAGATTTATACAGGCTAGGTTACTAGTTCTATTAAAATTCATGTCTCTAACAATTGGGATTAATTCATCCCCTTTTAAATCCGAAGCATTAACTTTTATCAACTTCCCATTCTTTTTGATTATAACAGGGTGATCTTCAGAACAAATTAGTTCATGCCCCCCATCACAAGTAATTTTTAAAACTTTACCACCAGTTCTCTTCATAACCTTAACTATTTTTTTCTTTACAATTCTTCCTTTATGATACGAGGCAATATTCAATTCTTTATTATGGTATTTTAAATCCAAAACATAAGTGCCTGAAATATTAATAACATGTTCCTTATATTTATCTAATAATCCATCTATCAACGACCCAATCTGCTTATATTTTGTTTTATTATCATTGGTTATCAATATAGAACTATCTCCAGATATACAATTCGGGCCTAAAACTCTCGCTTTGCCTTTAGTTACCTCTAATATCTGTTTTTCTCCTTCCCTATTGCCTATCTCTGAAAATCCAGCGCTTAGTATCACAATATCCCTTATGTTCTTTTTAACACACTCTTTAACCACTTGAAGAACTGCAGGAGCTGGAACAGCAACTAAAGCCATATCCACATGTTTAGGAACATCTAAAACTGATTTGTAACTTTTCTTCCCAAGAATAGGCTTACCCTTAAGATTTATTGGGAAAAGATTACCTTTAAACTTCTTAAGATTAGCCATCAAAGAATAACCGACTTTCTTCCTATTATTAGAAGCCCCGATCACGGCTATAGTTTTCGGATTTAGTAAGTCTTTCATCCCTTTTTCACTTATAAAAAAATTCTGAAGTTTATAATATTTACCATAAATGAAATCTTATCAACTAAAGGTTTATAAACAAGCTACTTAACCACAAGGATATGGCAAACTTAGAATCACAATTGGAAAAAGCATACGCCAAATTAGGAATATCAACCAAAAACCAAGCATCAATAAGCACATATCTAAACTTGTTAAAACTAAAAGACCAAAACACTTACGAACACTCAATAAGAGTAGGATTATTAGGAATAAAAGTTGCAGAACATTACAATCTAGACCCAAAACCTATGTTCTATGCAGGAACATTACATGACGTAGGAAAAATATTGATAGATCAAAAAATACTAAAAAAAACAAAAAAGTTTAGCAAAAAAGACATGAAAGAAATGAAGAAACACGCCAAATACAGTTATCAACTACTAGCAGGAGTACACCAGTTCTCAGCAGAAATAGCCTTAAGACACCATGCATACCAGTCAGAAAGATATCCTAAAAAAATAAAAAAGCCTAAGATCAAATTCGCAGAAGATACTCTATCAAAAATAGAATCTTATGCAAAAATCTTCTCAATCACAGACTTTTACGATGCAATAAACACCAGAACAAACCAGAAATTCAAAAAAGAAAAACTAAAACCTGAAGAAATCAAAAGCATAATATTAAAAACTTATCCTTGTCAAATAGAAACAATAGAAAAACTTTATTCTAATAAAATATTCAAGTAAGGATAGTAACAATCATACCTAGCGTAAACATAGAAATAAGCAAAGCACTTATGAAAAGATTATTCGGTAAGGAATATTCAGGCTCCCTATCACCAAACTTCTTGGCTTTGTAATGCATTAGGACAATCATAATACCTTCAATACCACCGCCGATAGCACCTATCAAAGCCAATACACGGACGAAAGTAGTAATGTTCAACAAGACAAGAACTAAAGGTATTACACAAGTCAAGAACCATGCTAAGTGCTTGTTCATCTTATAATCATACTGATAAACCCATTTCATCATTAAAGCCATAGCAATAAAACTAGTAGCCATAGAAAAAACAGCAAACAGGTTAACAAAAATGTTCATGTTCTTGCCAAGAACTGCTCCGAGAGCAACAGTAGCTACGCCTTGTGTTAAAAGATTAAAATTCTTACCAACAACCCCGATAACAATAATAGAAAATAGGGCGTAAACCCCTAAAGGAATCAAAGTACCAAGAAGGATAGCTTTTTTCAAGTCTTTCTTCCGTTTTTCAAGCAATACCTTCATCGGAGGGACGGCACCGCCGCCAACCACAGCAAAGAATATTATGCCATAAGGGATGAAGAAATTTTTTAAATCAAAACCTTGAAAGTTTTTAAAATCCACATGAAACGAAGACAAAAAACACACTAACAATACCATGACTATCATTGTTAATCCTATTAATACTTCAGAACTTGTAATAAATTTTAAACTGAAAAATACTAAGACCGCCATTATTATAAAAAAAGCCATGCTAAAAACAAAACTATTCCCGCCAAAAACTGATTTTAAAGCCACACCCTCACCGAGGATATAAGCTATCAAAGCGCCATTGATCATAAAAATAGTGGAGAAAGTGAGTATATGCTTAGCATTCTTTCCAAGGTATTTCTCAACATAACCTACCAATTGGTGTTTGCCATTAGTCCTTAAAACAACTTCGCCGACATACAAATGCATGAATAGTATGGCAAAGCCTATGAAAACCAAGACTAACATGCCTGTCCAAAATCCTGCCTGATAAATCACGTAAGGCATGGCAAGAATTCCTGCGCCTATGAGCATGCCAATCATTAAAGCCACTGACATTATGAAAGGGTCTTCTACAAGAGGAAGCTTATATTTTATATCCCTTGTCGCTTTCATCTTCCTTAAAGAGGGTTAAAAGTTTATAAGACTAATGGCTCACAGCAAATTATATAAACAAAAAAGTATAATAAAATGTGAAAAAGATGGTTGATATTTCAGAAAGAGAAACAGAACTTCCAGATGCAATTATCGGAAAGCTTCTAAAAATAGCATCAGAAGATAAAAGTGTAGTGTCTTTAGGTCCTGGAGAGCCAGACTTTAAACTACCAAAACCTATAGTAAACTTTGTAAAAAAATATGCTAATGATTGCAACCATTACTCTCCGCCAGGCGGAAGAATAGAACTTAAAGAGCAGATAATAAAAAAACTGAAAAAAGATAACAAGATAAGCGCTAAGCCAGAAAACATAATAGTGACATGCGGAAGCCAAGAAGCCATGTTATTAGCGACTGCCTGCACTTTAGACGTTTCAGAACAGATAATACTCCCAGAACCAAGCTTTATGGGATTCTTACCAACATTTGAATTATTCGACGCTAACCCGATATTCGTGCCTTTAAAAGAAGAAGAGAGTTTTGAAATAAATCCTGATGAAGTAAAAAAAGTCATAGACAAGAAAAAAACAAAAGTATTACTCATTAACACGCCTGCTAATCCGACTGGAAACGTGCTAAGTAAACAAGTACTGGAAGAATTAGCGGACATAGCAAGGGAATACGACTTGTATATATTCAGTGATGAGGCTTATGAAAAAATAATCTATGATGATAAAAAACATTATTCAATCGGAAGCTTCAACGGGATGGAAAAACAAGTAGTAACCTTCCACAGCTTCTCAAAAACTTACGCCATGTGCGGGTTCAGGCTAGGATACGCTGCAGGACCAGAAGAACTAATCAAAGCCATGACACAGACTCATGTTTACAGCACAATATGCGCCCCTACAATATCACAAAAAGTCGGAATGGAATCGTTAAAACTAAGCAGCAAATATACCGAAGCGATGGTGAAAGAATATGCGAGAAGAAGAACACTTATACTTAAAAGATTAGGCGAGATAGGACTTCCAGTCGCGAAACCTTATGGAGCGTTTTACGCCTTCCCAAACATAACAGAATACTCAAATGATAGTGTAAAGTTTGCAAATGAATTATTAATAAAAGGCAAGGTCGCGGTAGTTCCAGGAGCAGAATTCGGAAGAGACGGGGAAGGGCATATAAGGTTTTCTTACGCGACAGACTACAAACATATAGAAGAAGCTATGAACAAGCTTAAAAGTTTCTTAAAAAAATATTAAGACAAACACTTCAGCGGAGGTTTCTTTAACAATAAGTGCAATAGTTGTACAGCATTGTTAATGTCATCCATATGCGCAATACCTATAGGCGTGTGCAAGTTCCTGACTGATACTCCAACAACAGTAGTTGGTATGCCTCCCTTGGCTAATGATATGCTTAAAGCATCAGTAGTTCCTCCCTCACTAACGTCTAACTGGTAAGGTATCTTGTTTTTTTCTGCTAATTCTTTAAGCCACGCGTCTATGCAAGGGTTAGCTATCATCTGTGCATCCTTGACAGTTATCGTGGGTCCTTTTCCGATAAACCTTGTAGGTTCCTCTCCGAAATCATTAGCAGGAGTCACATCTACGCTTACCGCCCAGTCAGGCTTTATATTATAAATAGAAGTCTTCGCACCGTATAATCCAAGCTCTTCCTGGACGCTGAACACGAAATAAACATCACAGCCAGACTTGCCGCCCCTAATCCTCTTAGCCAGTTCCAAAAGGATGTAACATCCTATCCTGTCATCTAAGGCTTTGCCACAGACAAGTTTTTTATTACCTAAGAAACCGACAGTCTTTTGGATATCAATGTAAGATCCGATTTCTACACCTTTTTCTTTAAGCTCGTCAGGTTTTAAACCAGTGTCAACTATCAAGCTTTCTGCAGTAGTAGGAACAGGAGCGGACATTTCATTACCACTTATGCTTTTCAAAGTTATCACACCGTTAACCTTTCCTTTCTTTGTTGTAATACTTACCCTAGCACCTATTAATGATAAAGGCTCAACAACACCGATTTCAGAACAATGGATAAAACCCCTATTGTCTATAGACTTCACCATCAAACCTATCTCGTCCATATGGGCTATCAACAAGACAGTGGGGCCTTTACATTTCCTATGAGCTATTAAGTTGCCGAACTTGTCTTCTTTGACATCTTTAACATACTTCTTTATCTCTTTAAAGATCATGTCTCTTATTTCATTCTCTTTTCCGCTAGTGCCCGTAGCACAGATAAGCCTGTTGAGTAACATCTAAACTTTCACCTCTTTCGTTCTGAACTTCCCGCCCCGCTTATAGACCCTGAACCTTCTTTTCAACTTTTTCTCTTTTTTGCTCTTCCTTTGAGAAGGTGTGGCATAGTCATTCATTGTATTAAAAATAGTCAAACGGAATTTAAAAAGGTTTTTAAACCAAAAAAGTTAAACAATTCTTTATGAAAGGAAAACCTGAAGTAATTGTAATACCTGTGCCTTATGAGTTTACAGCTTCTGGAGAAAAAGGCACAGCAGAAGGGCCTAAAGCAGTAATAAGAGCGTTTACAGAACAGATAGAAGACTATGACCGTTTTTTAAATATCATTACTTGTGAAAAAGTCAACATAAAACCTTTAGAAGAATTAGATGTTAGAGAGCTAAAACCTGAAGACATGGTTGAAACCGTAAAAGAAGAAGTTGACAAGGTAAAAAATACGGATAAATTCCCAGTAATCCTTGGAGGGGAACATTCTGTAAGTATCGGAGCGATAAAATCTTTAAAAGAAAAATACAAAGACTTAACAGTATTCCAGATCGACGCCCATTTAGACTTAAGAGACAACGATTCTGACTATAACATAGAAAACACTTCCAGCTTTGCCCATTCCTGCGTGATGAGAAGAGCCAGAGATTTCGGATGCTCCACAGTCCAAGTAGGAGTAAGGATGATACACAGCGGAGAATTAGAGTATGCTAAGAAAGAAAAAATATTAGACACTATATTTGAATGCCCTGTCAAAGCAAAGCCAGAAGATATTATCAAGAAGATAAAATCAAACAACGTTTACATAACAATAGACGTTGACGGATTAGACCCTTCACAAATGCCCGGTACAGGAACTCCAGTGCAAGGCGGCTTAGACTGGTATTTCGTAATCAAACTTTTAGAAAAAATATTTGAAAAGAAAAACGTTGTAGGATTTGATATTGTAGAAGTCTCTCCCCTACCAAAAAACCCTTTAACAGAACGAGGGGCGGCACAGTTATTATTCCACATGATAGGTTTTAAATACAAGAAAGTCTTAAAATAAGATTAAGATGGAAATAGGATTCTTATTAGGATGGATAGCAGTTTTATTAAGGATAGTTATAGGAATACTATTCTTAGCTCATGGCTTTCCAAAACTAAGAAGCCCAGAAAGGGCAGCTACACACCTGCTAAAACTAGGAATACCCTGGCCTATGCTTACAGCAATAATAATCGGGGTAATAGAATTCTTCGGAGGAATTGCATTAGTAATAGGATTTGAAACGATGATAATGTCTACATTATTAGCAGTCATCATGCTAGTAGGCGCTGTCAAAAGGAAAATAAAACTTAAAGAAGAAGTATGGTTTGAACTGCTCATGGCAGCTATGCTTATAGCTTTAATAATTATTATCGGGGCAGGGTATTATTCAATAGATGAAAGGTTCGGCTGGCTTTTAGGTAAAAGCTTATTTTAAAGAAATCCCAAATTCTAAAATTTTCTTATTCTCTTCTAAAATCTTATCAGGAAGTATCTGCTCCATAGCCTTTATGATTGACTCTTTCTTTAAAGGTAATAATCCTTCAGCAAGCGCTTTGCCAAGTATTACAGTGTTAGCCGCTACTACGTTGCCATAATTCTTCCTAGCAATCTCTGAAGCGTCTAAGCTTATCACTTTACCTTTTGGAGAAAATTTTTTCAAAGCAGAAACTATTTCATTCATTTTAGGATAAGTCTTCTTTTCCAGATAAGCGTTTATAGGGACCTGTATTTTAGTGTCAAAGATATAGTTAGTGTTTTCTTTTGAATAACGACTCGCCCTCACAGTTTCTATAGGCTCTAAGCTTATCACAAGGTCTGCTTCTCCTTTCTTAACCAAAGGTGAGAATATTTTCTGTCCGAATCTCATATGCGTCTCTACCGCTCCGAATCTCATGGCTAATCCGTGAAGCTCTGCAGCCTTGATATTATAACCTTCTATTAACGCAGCCCTAGCTACCACCCCTGCTAAGGTTAATACTCCTTGGCCTCCAACGCCTGCGAATATTATGTCAAACTTGTCTAGCTTTTTCATTTATTCTCAACCTTCGGGCTTATAGCTTTTGACGGGCATACTTGTGCACAAACGCTGCAACCCCAACACAAGTCAGGATCGATGTAAAAGTCGCCATCATTACCTACTCTTTGTATTGCTGGGCATCCAAACTTATACAAGCAAGTACCACATTTAGTGCACTTGTCCTTGTCTATCTCGAAAACAGGAACTTTTATGCCCTTATGACGGGCGTCTCTCATGAATTTAAGCCTGCACTCGCCGCGAGAAACTATAACTGAAACCTTGTCTTTTTCTAAGAATTCTTTAACCTTCTCCTTGCACTCAGCTTGGTTGAAGCTGTTAACAACTGCAACGTTTTCCACTCCGAAAGACTTAGCAACTTCTTCTATCTTGATAATTTTCGAAACCTCACCCATGCCGTTAACTCCCGTGTCAGGGTTAGGCTGGTGACCAGTCATAGCAGTTATCTTGTTGTCTAAGGCTATAAGCAAGGGTTTTGAATTGTTAAAAACCATGTTGACAAGTTGCGGCATTCCTCCATGGAAGAAAGTGCTGTCACCTACAAAAGCAAGTACTTTCTGATCAGACACTTTTGAAATGCTATGAGAGATTCCACCCCCAGAACCCATCGAGATTACGAAGTCTTGAGTTTCCAAAGGCTTGAACACGCCGATTATGTAACATCCTATGTCTCCGCCAAAAACAGTGCCTTCCGGACTAACAGTCTTAGCAGCGTAAAAAGTGGACCTGTGAGGGCAACCTGGACAAAACGTTGGCTGCCTGCTTATAGCAATTTTTGAAGATACTTCTTGACAAAAGCAAGATGATGTTTTAACAGGTTTTTTTCCAAAAGTCTTATTCAAAGCATACTCTACCTCTTCTGTCCTGTATTCCCCTTTGCAAGGGAGAAGGTCTTTCCCTACGATTTTTAATTTTGGGTTAACATTTTTTGCTATCCTCTCAACTTCAGACTCGATAATAGGCTCTAGCTCTTCTGCGATCATCACAGTTTTTAACCCTTTGATGAAAGATTTTATTTTTTCTTCAGGCATAGGCCATGTCAATCCTATCTTCAGTACTGAAGCCTTTATCTTTAAAGAGTTCAAGGCTTCCATCACGTAATGGAACGCTACGCCATTTGTTATTATTCCGAAATCAGACTTAGCTTTGATAACCTTGTTGAGATTAGAGTTCTCGCTCCACTTCTCGATTTTTTTCAAAGTCTCATGAAGTTCTGAGTGTTTACTTAACAAAGTAGGAGGTATCGTGTTTAACCTATCTTTAGGTGAGAACCTTCCTTTTGTCTTAGGCTGAGGCATCTTGCCAAGGCTTACTATGCCAGAAACATGATTAACCCTAGTAGTAGTTCTTAAGAAGACTGGTAGTTTAAACTTTTCAGAAAGCTCAAAAGCCATCTTGGTAAAGTCCTTGCACTCTTGAGGATCAGAAGGCTCTATCATCGGCATATGACCAATCCTGGCAAACCATCTGCTGTCCTGCTCTGACTGGCCAGAAGACCAGCAGCCAGGATCATCAGCAGTGATTATAACCATACCTGCTTCGACACCATGATAAGGTAAAGGAAATATTGAATCACTAGCGACATTAGTACCAAAATGTTTCATACTTGTGATAGACCTTACTCCGCAAAAGGCTGCTCCGGCAGCTGCCTCTACAGCGCATTTCTCATTAGTGCTGTACTCAAAATATATGCCTTTTTCTTTCAGTTTTTCATGTATTGCAGAAAAAGTGTCTGGGATTTCTGAACTAGGAGTTCCAGGATAACACGCTGCAAAGCCTACTCCTGCTTCTAAAGCTCCACGGACGATAGCTTCGTTACCTAAAAGAATTACTTTGTTACCTTCAAACTCTATCACCCTATGAACACGTGCCATCTTTTTAGTTAATATAGGAAAGGCTTGTTTATTTAAAGTTTACCTTTTAACACTTAGATTTTGTTTTTTCAAGGAGCAAAACACCGAGTTTTTGTAATCCTCTGCTAAAGTACTGCATAAGTTCTGGTTTTTCCTTGACTGCTTTTTCAAGCGGGAAAACTCCTTTAAGATCAAATTTTTTTATGAATATCGCCCTTGCAGCCAGCGCAGCCATACCCCCAGTTGTCAAGGCCATCGCAGAGATGACACCATCATGCTCGGCATAAATGTCTGAACTATACTGTGTCTTGCCGTCGTCTGCCTCGACTCTCAGGATTAACACGTCCCTGTCTTCAGCATTCATCTTCCAGAGTTTTGACAAGACAGAAACTGCTACTTTTCTCGGTGAAATCTTCTTACCAGTACAATCATAAGAATAGTCTTTATCATAGAATCCTAACCCCGATAATACTTCTTCACAATTATCCTTATTCTTTTTAGCAACTTTTTTAAGAATCAGTTGTGAAAGCTCATAAGCAGTTATATTATCTTTACCTACTTTTACTAAATCTTCATCAAAATATCCTAAACTTTTAAGAGTTTTCATCTGAGAGAAATATCCTGGGTATCTTAACGTGAACTCAGACATGTTCTTCACGTGTTTCAGATTATTGGGTAAAGTTCTTAAGCCATCAGTTATAGCACCTTCTAACTCACCTACGTTTGAGAAGCTTATTTTTTTAATCACTGAAAGAGCTTCTACTCTCTTGTTTTTTTTGTTCTGCACGCATAACGCCTTCCTCTTGTATTCTTCTATCAAACCAGCGATTGACCAAGGCGCAAAAAAACCTCTTTCCTTATTCTTAGGTATCCCACCTACGTATATAGAAGCGTTCTTCGTTTTTCCAGATAACAAGCTGTCAAAAAAAGCTACTAAACCATTACTAAAACCTGGAGCGATACCACAATCTATGAAAACCGTGACACCATTTTTTTTAGCAAGTTTATCTAATTCTGAAATCCTTTTCTTATCCTGCTCCCAGAAAGAAATGTCAACAGCATCCTTACCAGACCCTATTACAGATTTTAATGCTTCATAACCGAATGATTCCGGAAGTGCAGAAACTACAATATCGAAATCCGAGACTTCACGCCGGATATTATTAACATCTGACAAGTCAATCTTAACTTTTTTAACACTAACACCTATTACCCTGTCAAGGTTTGCTTGATTATAATCCACTATAGTAACATCATGCTCAGATGATAAGTTAAAGGCTATGTAAGCACCCATGTTGCCCGCGCCGAGAACTATTATCTTTGCCATAAAAATAATATCAATAATCTTATTTAAATAGTTTTATAATCATAAAAATACCATAAGGATAAAATGGAATGGTTCATATTCTCAATCTTAGCCTTACTAGCTTACGGCTTATGGGGATTCTTCCCAAAACTAAGCATAGGGCTTATCAACTCAAAAGAATTCATAATATACAACACAATAGGTGTTATCATTGTGTCATTATTAATACTATTATTTCTTGGAAAACCAAGCTTCAACATACGAGGAATAACTTTTGCAATGCTCACAGGCATATTTGGCGTAATAGGCACGTTATTCTTCGTATCTGCCCTGGCAAGAGGAAAAGCGTCAGTCGTAGTAACCATGACAGCATTATACCCATTGATAGTCATTGCGTTGGCAAAAATATTCTTAAACGAACCGATAACGCTAAAACAAGGAATAGGGATAGTATTTGCACTAATAGCCTTAGTATTGTTCTCGATATAAATCTTAGATTATAACGGGCCTAGGAGGATTTGAACCCCCATTCCACCGTCCGAAGCGGCGTGTGTTATCCAGGTTGCACCATAGGCCCATAAAAAGTATCAAGATTAATCAATTCTTTAAGTATTTTTAATCTTTCGGTATACGTTGTATTTGTTGGGCAAAAACCATATTTCTTCCAAATCATAAATCTAGAATACTTTGTATGATTACCTATCCCAATAATGTTTAACCATTTTTCCATATTCTTAATACCATTCAAAGCGAATCCATATTTCATACTTTCTGTTTGTTTTTTAGGCTTCCACTTACAAAAATCGAAATCAAACTCTAAATCTTCAAAAATCTCTTTAATCCATTTGCTAGATTATTTGAAACTGTAGAGAACATTATTCTTGGATAAACATGATGCTTTGTTCTTTCAAATGGAGGACCACGACCCCCGTATTTTTTTTGAAAAGTTAAACAACCATCAGTATCAAAATAACCCCTTAAGAAACCCTTTTCTAAAGACTTATCTCCAAAAATAAAATTAGGAATACTAACAATAGTTGATTTATTACCATAAGGAAACCCTAAGTCATGGACGAGCATGATAATTTCTGGTATTCTTACAACAAAACCATAAGTATTCCTATGTGGAAAAAACCTTCCTTTTATCTTAATGTTAAATACCCTTTCAAATAAAGGTATCACATGTTTGTCATAATAAGTTTGCTCTTCAATATTGCCACTTATGTCAAACTCCCTTCTTCTCCCATCATTCCTTAAGTAACCATCACCCGCATGAATTCCACAAACCTCTGCAGTATCAGAATTTAATAACATTACTAAGAAAAATTTGTTTTTTATTTATAAATTTTCGGCACACACTTGTCGCGCTGTCCACTACTATAAACTTCCGAAGATAAGAAAGATTTTACGACAACTAATAACAGGTTCAAATCCCTCCGGGGTCATTTTCTTAAGCATATTTTAAATGCCTAAACTAAATCTTTTTAAACAGCGGATATATCCTAAAAAGCGACGATGGGGGTTTTAAAAGAGAAGTTAACATTAGAAGAATTTATAGCCCATTCTACAAGCGACAAGAAGATTATTCTGCCAGAATATCAAAAAGCATTAGTTGAAAAATCCGCTCAAAAAGTGAGTGAAATCGTAGAAAAAGGAAAACCAGTGTATGGGATAAACACGGGCTTCGGAGCCTTATGCAATGAGACGATAAAAAAAGAGGATATAAAAAAGCTTCAAACAAACCTTATAAGAAGCCATGCCTGCGGGATAGGCCAACCATTAAGCAGAGAAGAGACAAAAGGAGCTATGCTACTACTCATAAATTCTTTATCCAAAGGATACTCAGGAATAAGGTTAAGCACTTTACAAACTTTAATAGACATGTACAACAAAGAAGTCTTACCTGTAATACCTGAAAAAGGATCGTTAGGCGCGAGCGGAGACTTAATACCATTAGCACACCTAGCATTAACCCTAATAGGGGAGGGAAAAGCTTACTATAAGAAAAAGATGTTATCCGGCAAAACGGCGATGAAAAAAGCAGGAATAAAACCGGTAAAATTAGATGCTAAAGAAGGACTAGCATTGATAAACGGAACACATGTCATAACCTCAATAGCGGCAATAAACACTTATTATGCTTCGCAAGTTTCAAAAACAGCAGACATAGCAGCAGCGATGAGCCTAGAAGCGTTAAAAGGGAAAGCAAAAAACTTCGACCAGAGAATACATGATTTAAAACCTTATCAAGGGCAGAAAGAAACAGCAGAAAACATCCAAAGGCTTATAGAAGAGAGCAGAATCCTAGCACCGAAATACTACACGTGCAACACAGCACAAAACATCATCCCTGACTTTATCAAAAACAAGATAGACAAATACAAGAAGAACAAGATGGTGCAAGACCCTTACAGCCTAAGATGCACGCCACAAATACACGGGCCAGTAAAAGACGAAATAAGACATATCAAAAACATAATAGAGACCGAGATGAACTCAGTAACAGACAACCCATTAATATTCGAAGACGAATGCTTATCAGGCGGGAACTTCCACGGACAATACATAGCCACAGCGATGGACAACCTAGCATCAACAATAACAACACTAGGCTCAGTATCCGAAAGAAGAACAGAAAGGCTTCTCAACCCAGCATACAACGACTTATCAGCGTTCTTAACCAAAAAAACAGGCCTGAACTCAGGAATGATGATAACACAATACTTATCAGCAGCATTACTATCCATCAACAAGATATTATCCTACCCTGCAAGCAACACTTCACTACCAGTATCTGCTAATCAAGAAGATTTTGTAAGCATGGCAATGACATCAGCATCGAAAGCAAAAGAAGTCATAAAAAACTTAGAATACGTAACAGCAGTAGAGCTTCTCTGCGCAGCACAAGCACTAGACTTCTATGAAGAAACGCCTGGAAAAGGCACGAAAAAAGCCTACGAAACTATAAGAGAATATGTGAAGCCGATAAAAAACGACAGAACATTATACCAAGATATAGAACAAGTTTACGACCTAGTGCATAAAGGCGTAATTTTAAACGAAGTGGAAAAAATCATAGGTGGTTTAGTATGAAAGATGAAATAAAAGAATATGGAAGACCAATGCATATGGAAGAAAAGGCAGACATTCTCAAACTGACAGAAAAATACAGCGGAAAAGAACTGCACTGCAAAAGCTGGGACTCAGAAGCAGCACTAAGAATGTTACTAAATAACTTACACCCTCAAGTAGCTAACAACTCAGATGAGCTAATCGTTTACGGCGGACAAGGAAGAGCAGCCAGGAACTGGAAAGAATTCAACAAGATAGTAAAAGCACTAACAGAACTAGAAAAGGACGAGACATTATGCATACAATCAGGAAAACCTGTGTATATCAAGAAAACTTCTCAAAACATGCCAAGAATACTAATCGCTAACTCAAACATCGTCCCTAAATGGGCTACGCAAGAACAATTCAACGAATACGACAAACAAGGACTTACAATGTACGGACAGATGACAGCAGGCTCTTGGATTTACATCGGAACACAAGGAATCATACAAGGGACTTATGAAACACTAGCATCAGTTGCTAAACAAAACTTCAAAACAGACTCGTTAAAAGGAAAAGTAGTATTGACAGCAGGAATGGGAGCAATGTCAGGAGCGCAGCCGTTAGCAGCTAAGATGAACGAAGCGATAGTCTTAGACGCAGAAGTAAGAGTGGAAAGGATAGTCAAGAAGGTAAAAGAAGGATACTGCGACAAAGCAACACATAAAATATCCGAAGCGTTAGGCTGGGTGGAACAAGCAAAAAAAGAAGGCAAACCATTATCCATAGGGCTGTTGAGAAACGCTGCAGACGCCTATCCAGAACTCATAAAAATGGGCTTCATACCAGATGTCGTAACAGACCAGACATCAGCACACGACTTACTAGATTACTTACCTTTAGGATACATATCAGATTCTGAACAGTTAAGAAAAACGAATCCTGAAGAATACAAAAAAAGATCATTAGAAGCAATAGTTAAACATACAGAAGCAATAATAGAAATGCAAAAACGAGGAGCGATAGCCTTTGACTATGGTAATAATCTAAGGGCGCAAGCAGAACTCGGAGGCTTAAAAGTAAGAAATGAAAAAGGAGAATTCCTCTACCCCGGATTCGTACCAGCTTACATAAGACCATTATTCTGCGAAGGAAAAGGGCCGTTCAGATGGGCAGCACTAAGCGGAGACCCACAAGACATCTACACAATAGACGAAGAACTACTAAAAATGTTCCCAAAAGACCAAGCATTACACAGGTGGATAAAGCTCGCAAGAGAAAAAATCCCAATCATAGGCTTACCAACAAGAATATGCTGGCTAGGCTACGGCGACAGGGCAAAATTCGGAGCAGCAATAAATAAACTGGTAAGAGAAGGAAAAGTGAAAGCACCAATAGTAATAGGCAGAGACCATCTAGACTGTGGAAGTGTAGCAAGCCCGAACAGGGAAACAGAAGGAATGAAAGACAATAGTGACGCAATATCAGACTGGGTATTCTTGAACGCTATGCTTAACACAGCATCAGGAGCGTCATGGGTAAGCGTGCATCATGGCGGAGGAGTAGGTATAGGATATTCTCAACACGCAGGAATGGTAGTCGTAGCAGACGGCAGTAAAAGCAAAGAAAAACGTCTTAAAAGCGTATTAGAAAGCGACCCGGGAATGGGGGTTGCAAGACACGCAGACGCCGGATACGAAATCGCTATCGAAACTGCCAAGAAGAAAAAAGTAAAAATTCCAGGACTGACCTGTTAAAAAAAATGCTAGATATTCTAATAAAAAACGCTAGTGAAATATTTACAGAGGAAGGAATAACAAAAGGAGATATCGGAATTAAAGACAGAAGAATAATAGGCATAGGCAAGTTATTTTCCCAAGCAGAAAAAGAGATAGACGCGACTAACAAAACAGTGCTACCTGGATTTGTAGACTGCCACACACACTTAGTGTATTATGGATCAAGACATTTCGAGTACGAAGCAAAAACAGCAGGAGAAAGTTACAGTAACATCCACAAAACAGGAGGGATATTCTACACAGTAGAACAAACAAGAAAAGCAAGCGTAGAAGAGTTAGTAAAAAAAGGGATAAAAGACTTATACATCATGCTACAGCATGGAACAACAACAGTTGAAATAAAAAGCGGATACGGGCTAGATGAGAAAAATGAGATAAAAATATTACAAGCAATAAAAGAATTACAAAACTATTATCCTATAACCATAATCCCGACATTCCTAGCACATACTATACCCAAAGAATACAAAAATTATAGAAAAACATACACACAACTGATACAAAACATCATCCCAGAAATAGTAAACATGGCAGGGTATTGTGACGTGTTCTGTGACAAATTAGGATTCACCTACAAAGAAAGCAAAAAAATATTAGAAGAAGCAAAAAAACAAGGTTTAAAATTAAAAATACATGCTGAACAGACAAGCCACAACAAAGGCTCACAACTAGCAGCAGAACTAAAAGCAGTGTCAGCAGACCATCTAGATTATATCACCGAAAAAGAAATGGACTTGTTAAGAGAAAATGATGTAACAGCAGTATTGCTACCAGGAGTTACTTATCATCTAACAGAAATGATACCCGGACATAAGAAACTAAAAAGCTTCCTTCCTAAAAAAGTGAGAACAATGATAGAAAAAGGCGTAAGAATCGCAATAGCAACAGACTACAACCCTGGAAGCTGCAATACACAATCGATGAAAACAGTAATGGAAGCAGCAGCAAGGCTGTACAGGATGAACTACAAAGAGATAATAAACGCTGCAACTATAAACGCAGCATACGCCCTAAACCTGGAGAAAGAAACTGGAAGCATAAAAGTAGGGAAAAAAGCAGACCTTGTAATACATGATTGTAAAGAACATGGTATGCTGATAGATAATTTCGGAATAAACTTAGTGAACACAGTAATAAAAGATGGGGAGGTAATTTACAAACAATGAAAATACCTGAAGTATTCATACCTGAAAAAGATTTAGGGAATAAGACAAATGACCTTACAAAAGGTTATAAACAAATACCTCGTGAAGACCCTATAAACCTGTCTATAGATGACCTTGTCCGTATGGGTGAAAGAGTAGCTGATAAGTTTGGAAAGTTCGGGATGGAGAGCTATAAGTTCAAAGACAAAGAAACAAGACTGGCAATAAAATACACGCCAGGATGCTGGCCAGATACGCTTGGAAGCCTAAAAGTGTACATAAAAAGACTCTTCTTCATGGGAGATATTAAAAAAGAGTATCCTGAAAAGTTGAAAATACGCCTAAAAAAAGGGTTGTTCAAAGAAAAAGTATTTGAATATTCAAAAGATTACAAAGACCCATTAAGATTTTATTCCCCTGGAGACTGGGAAACAGACTTAGAAAAACTTTACAAAAAAACACAACAACAATGAAACTACCAAAAACATTCGTGCCGGAAAAGAATTTGGAAAAAAACATAAAGACATTGCTGAACCAAAAAAACCACAAACCTAAACTTTTAAACGAAGGTGAACCTATCTGGCTAAAAGACATATGCTGCAAAGACGAATACGGGGACATTATAGAGTATTACGACAAGATATTCGTAAAAACAAGCCTTGCAACAACTAACAAGAAAAGAGCATCTTACTTCAAACTCCACGGGGCAGTATCTTTTTTTGAAAGACAAAAAGGTGACGTATTCCTGCCAAGCGCCGCCTTAACTTGCAACATACTAGCAAAGCTTTACGAATTAAGACATTATGAAGAGATGGACAACTTATTACTTCAATACTTAGACTATAAAGCAAACGACGGCTGGCACTTACAAAACACAATAATAGCCTGGAAAGCACAAAGAATAATACACTATCCAGGATATTCTGAAGTTCCAAAAAAGATAAGAAAACGAGACATGAACTACAACAGAGATTGCAAAATCTTAGGATTCGCCCTTGAACACGTTGAAGATACAAAGCTTGAATTCTTACTACAAGAGCCAAGCAATTTGAATTTTATCAAAGACCTTACCGGACTAGAAAAACCAGAAATACTCGTAGAAATAGGCTACTACCTTAGAAGACCTACGAGAGTATGGTTCCCTGATGATATAGAAAGAGCAAAACCTTCAACAGTATTTGTAGGATGCAGAAATGGATATTTTGACTTATACCTAGGCTGCGGAATTAATTACTCAGGACCTGCAAGAGGAGTGTTTACCCAAGATGAAACTGCCTAAAACATTCGTACCAGAAAAAGAGTATTCAAAAAAGAAGATTTATGAAATAACTAAAAAACACCGCGATAAATTAAAAGACGTTGACGAAAATACCCCCTTAGAAAATAGAATAATTATTCAGGCAAAAGGGGTTGCAAAAGTATTAGGAAAATTCCAGGATAAAACTTACGTATTTGATGATAAAAAAAACAATCTCATAATAACTTACGACCCCTCCGTAGCATTTCAAAACATAGAACTACTAGTTATACAACAAAGAAAGAAAGATTTAAAGAAAGAATACATATTCAAATCAGTCAAATGGGAAGAATCTCCTAAAGAAGAAATAAGGATATACGCCCCAGGAGACTGGCAAGTCCATTTAGACAAGCTTTACAAGAAAGCACAGAAGAAATGAAAATACCTAAAACGTTCAGGCTTGAAAAAAGTTTAGAAAATAAGACTAAACAGCTAATGGAAAAACGTTTGAGTAATCCGAAGAACGTATCAGAGAAACATGGAGAATTGTATGAAGAATTAAAAACAGAGTTTCCAAACTTTACAGAATATTTATTTAACAATTACCCTAACTTAGGGGTTTTCAAAGTGAAAGATAAGAACGGTGCAGACATCTGGAAGTTTTATACAATCCCACCAAAGAAAAAAAACCCTTCACTTGTCGGCCAGATAGAAAAATATGTTGAACAGTGCAGCAAAGACGTGTCAGAATTTGGATACTTAGTAAAATTCATCATTGAAGAAAATTTCCAGTACCTAAAATACAGGGTAGGCCATTACTGCTTTGACACTGGAAGCAAAGTAATCTCAACCCAAAACCCTTTAAGATATGATAAAGAGAAGGACATCCCGTTCCCATGAAACTAATAGAATGCGTACCAAACTTCAGCGAAGGAAGAGATCAGGAAGTAATAAAAGAAATAGCCCAAGCCATAACTCTAGAAGCTAAGCTGTTGAATGTAGAATCAGACTACGACCATAACAGGACAGTGATAACTTTTGCAGGAAACACTAAACAAGTCTTAAAAGCAGCCTACAAAGGAATAGAAAAAGCAGCAGAGCTAATAAACATGTCAAAACATAAAGGAGCACATCCAAGGATAGGCGCTACAGACATAGTGCCTTTCGTACCTTTAGAAGGCGCAACGATAAAAGACTGTGTAAAACTAGCTAATAAACTTGGAAAAAAGGTTGGAAAGATAGGAATACCAGTATACCTTTATTCTGAAGCTGCTAAGAAAGAAGAACGAAAATCACAATCAAATATAAGAAAAGGGGAATATGAAGGATTGGAAGCAAAGATGAAACTTAAAGAATGGAAACCAGATTATGGACCTAAAGATTTTAACCCAAAAAGCGGAGCCACAATAATAGGGGCGAGAAAAGTGTTAATCGCTTACAATGTAAACCTTGCAAAACCAGACTTAGACGCTGCACACATAATAGCTTACACCATAAGAACTTCAGGAATATTAGGTAGTAAAGGATATTTTAATAAATTACAAGCAAAAGGCATGATGTTAGAAAAAGATAATCTTGCACAAGTCTCGATGAACCTCTTAGACTATGAAACGACAGGACTAGCAGAAGTTTATCAAAAAATAGGAGACTTAGCGCACAGATTCCATAATGAAATATTAGAATCTGAACTTATAGGCTTAGCGCCAAAAAAAGCATTTATCCATGCAGGAAAATATTACAATCCTAATATTGAAAATGAAGAAGAGCTGATAAAAACTGCAGTAAAAAAATTAAAATTCGGAAAAGATTTTGATTATAAGAAAAAAATAATAGAATACTTGGTATAAAAAATGGTAGTTTATGAAAAAATAAAAAAAGCAATAGCCTACGCATCAGCCGTTTCCATACTAGGACTAGGAAGCGGTTGCGTATTAGTACATAAAACAATACCCTCCAGCACAGTTTATGACTATAAACCAAAAAAAATTGAGCCAAAAGAAGTAGAAACAATCGATTACAGTAAATTAACATGGCAGGAAGCCATTGAACATGTCAAAACACCCAAACAAGCGCAAGACTACCTTTATAAAAATTTTGAAATAGACTTTAAAGAACTCATGTGGAGTTTTAACTTCTTAGGTATCAATTTCTTTACAAAAGGCGAAACTTTCAAATACAACCATACAAGAAGAAAAGGAATCTGCATAGACTATGCTACTGCAGCTGCGGCCTTGCTCTCAGATGATGACTACCCTCCATTGATGTTACACATGAAATGTGATAACAGAAGAGATATGCACGTAGTATTCTTATACAAGACTGAAGAAGGATTCGGCGCTTTAGGCATGACACCAGAAAAACCTATACACAAAACGATAGACAGCCTTGTAACAGCATTAGGCGAAGAATACGATCATTTCAGCATTGTAAACCTAGACAAGAATTATAAAAACCGAGAATGGATAGATGGAGATATAGACCTACAAGGCCACCCTATAGACAAGTGGGAGACTGTAAAAAAGACGCCACCATGAACCTAGAAAAACTTATCAAAAAAATTGAATCAGAAAAACCAGAATCTGGAATCGGGGCAGCATCAGCAGCAACAGGAATAATAGCAACAAGCCTGATTATAAAAGCAGCCCATAAAAGCGGATTGAAAGAAATAGAAAACGAGTCTTATACTATAAAAAAAGACCTGAAAAATCTTATCAAACAAGACATGGAAGCCTACAAGACGTATATTAAAGCATGCGAGTCAAAAGATGAAAAAAAGATAGAGAAATCCTTAAAAAAAGCCGTAGAAACACCGATGAGAATACTCAAACAGGATTATAGGATAGTAGAATTGGCAGAAATAGTTTTAGAAAAAGGCAAACAAAGCCTAGCATTAGAATCCTACGGGGCAGCAACCATAGCTAAAGCAGGGATAAACTCAGCTTACGGAATAATAGATGTAAACTTAAAAGATGTAAAAGATCAAGTATACAAAGAATCAGTAAAACAAGAAAAATATGAATTAAGAACTAAAGCAAAAGCAATAGAAACCCGCATGTACATAAAACTAGGAGACATAATCTTCAAAAAGTAAACTTCAATGTTTGGTAAAGCCTATCCCAATCGAAGCAGAGCTTCGGGGCATTACGGCTTTACAAAAATTGATTATCCCTGAACTCATCCGCAATCCCATTCATGTTAAAAATGGTTTTGGA
>Ga0194112_10001046_pt1 | contig 40465 bp, 33 predicted proteins | sample TA2MahC400mmetaG_FD_146191 | JGI IMG/M metagenome (GOLD analysis project Ga0194112, IMG submission 146191) | Freshwater microbial communities from Lake Tanganyika, Tanzania - TA2015016 Mahale Deep Cast 400m | ecosystem: Environmental > Aquatic > Freshwater > Lake | place: Tanzania: Lake... | reverse complement strand
TACGGCCGAGGGCAGCTTCTGGAGCGATCCCTGGCCGCGGTCGGTGGGCGTTCCGTTGGCACATGCCTGGCCATTTTAATTAACTTCAAGTTTAAAAAAAGCACGGCACAAAATCAAGAATGAAGCAGCCGGAAGTTGAATGGAGAGACCCTGGAGTTTGAGAATTCCCGATTAGAACTGGTATCCGATGCTGATCCCGAACAGGCTTGCAGCGACTTTGTATGTTCCCGGGAAAGGATTGACAGAGGCCGAGACCGTCCGGTTAGATGAGAATATGTGATGATACACCCCATCAACGGTGAGATTCTGGGTGAGTTCATACCCGAATCCGATCGTGAATTCGTTCCTGTTTGCATCCGGCAAGACGGGATCGACGGATTTGTCAGGTTGCGGCGTCCTGTCAAAAATGTACCCGGCCCTCAAAGCGAGTTTGTCGAATCGGTATTCACCACCGACACGAATGAGATACGTATCCTCCCAGTCCCTCATCAGAGGATCTGGACTCTTCTGCAGCGGCTGTCCGCCGAGTGCAGGAGGAGCAGCGGGACCGCTCTCAAGCGTGACTATCGTCTCGTCGTAGCTGCTCCATTGTACATACTGGAAATCCGCTTCCATGGTGAATGCCGGGTTCACCTTGTAGGCGATTCCCGCGTACAGATTGCCCGGCATGGGCAATGTCGTGTTGCCGCGTCCGCCCGGAAAAAATGGCGCGAGAGCCTGCATGTTTGAAAAGGTCGCCTTCCCGTCGAATTTCACATCAGTCTTGAGTCGATATGACAAGCCGATAGAAAGATCATCCGTTGGCTTGTACATCAGTCCGGCGTTCACGTTGAACGCCGTTCCGTCTCCTTCCAGACTCGCAGTTCCGTCGTTCTCGGCAAGCACGGGGATGCTACTGTAGGTCGGCACGCGGTAACTCAGACGCACGTTCCCCCACACATAGCTGATACCGAGGCCGAGCGAGAAGTTGTCGCTCACCCTGTAGGAGATGGTCGGATTGACGTAGATTGTCTTGAGCTCGCTCTTGACGGCTACTTTGCGGCCCACCCATTCCGTCGGCCATTCTGTCCCCAGACCATAAGGAGTGAAGATGCCAACGCCGAACGCAAACCCGTTGGACATTGCATAGCTAATGTAGGCATGAGATGGAAGGAAGTTCTGCCTTACCATGGAACTCACGGTCGTAAGCGGAGTCGGTCCGGTGAACTCCACCGAAGGGGAGATGAGTACGGATCCCACCTGAATTCTCCACCCTTTCTGGAACGCCAGACCGGCCGGATTGAAAAAGACCGCCGATGCGTCAGCTGCCTGAGCAACAAACGCTCCTCCCATCCCCATCGCTCGGACACCATGCTCGTTGAGCTGATAACCGCCCGCGAAGGACGCGTAGGTGCAAACCACCAGCACCAGGAAGACCGCGAGAGACTTTGTGAGCGACATGAAACCTCCCGAGATTGGATTATTCTTTACGCCAGTTGTTGAAGTGGGCCTAATGTGAAGAGAATTCCAGCTGAGGGTGTGCGTTGGTTTGTGGCAATCTTAAGAAAAGCATTTCAGGAAAGCAAGGTTCTTTTTTCAAGAGGGCAAGATTCTTGGGCCAAGATGTTGCCGGGCATCTCCTGTTCTCATTTCTGGCAAGCCTCCAAAAATCGGATTTTGGACCATCAGAAAAAAGAATCCCGGCGTCGGACGCCGGGATCTTTCATTCGGACAGCCGGATCGGAGCGGACTCCCATCGGCTCTGCTAGAGGCTGAGCTTCGCCATATTAGCTTTCACGTCGTTGGCGGATTTGTTGAGCGCGGCCTGCTCGTCGGGCGTGAGTTTGATCTGGATGATTTCTTCCATTCCATTCTTTCCGATCTTGATCGGCACGCCGACGACAACGTCCTTGATTCCGTATTCGCCCTGCAGGTAGACAGCGCAGGGGAGGATTCGTTTCTTGTCCTTCACGATTGCTTCGACCATCTGAACGGCGGCCGCTGATGGCGCATAGTAGGCACTGCCGGTCTTCAGGAAGTTCACGATTTCGATTCCGCCATCACGTGTCCGCTTCACCAATCGGTCGATCGTTGCCTGGTCCATCAGCTCCGGCAGCGGGATGCCCGCAACTGTTGAGTATCGCGGCAGGGGGACCATCGAATCGCCGTGACCGCCCAGCACGAAAGCGGTGACGTCTTCGATAGAGACTTTCAGTTCCATTGAGATGAAGGTGCGGAAGCGAGCTGTGTCGAGTATTCCAGCCATACCCATAACGCGACTGCGCTCAAAGCCGCTCACCTTCATCGCGACGTACGTCATAACGTCGAGAGGATTGGACACCACAATCAGATATGCCTTGGGGGATTTTGCCGCCACTTGCTCGGTCACGCTCTTGACGATGCCTGCATTTGTTGTCTGGAGATCATCGCGGCTCATACCGGGCTTGCGCGCAATTCCCGCGGTGATCACAACGATATCGGAATTGGCAGTATCCTCATATGAGTTGGTGCCGATGACCCTGGAGTCAGAACCCTCAACAGGGCCGGACTCGTACATATCGAGCCCCTTCCCTTGGGGCATGCCTTCAATGACATCAACCATTACGACTTCGTTTCCGAGCTCTTTGTCAGCTAGGCGCTGCGCAACAGCGGCGCCGACGTTACCTGCACCGACGACTGTGATTTTCATGGCAGATCTCCGGATGATTTGGTGAAGGGCGCTGTGAGTTTGGTGAATTGAGAATTACAAGAAATGCAAATGACTGGTGAGAAAACAACAAAGCCTCCTCGGTACTGAGGAGGCTTCGGATCCCGGGCCGCTAGGCGACGGCGGGATAGACGCTGACACGCCTCTTGGACTTGCCGAGGCGCTCAAATTTTACGTTGCCATCGATTAGGGCGAATAACGTGTCGTCGCTGCCAATACCAACGTTGTCGCCAGGATGCACCTTCGTGCCGCGCTGGCGCACCAGGATGCTCCCCGCTGACACGCGCTGTCCGCCGAAGCGCTTCACCCCCAACCGCTGTGCATTGCTGTCACGACCGTTGCGTGAACTCCCACCACCTTTCTTATGAGCCATATTTCCTTCTCCAATAAACCTCGAATGAGTTGCTACGAGACTTTGATGATTTCGATTTGGGTATACTGCTGCCGGTGACCGCGTTGGACTTTGAATCCCTTCCGTTTCTTCTTTCTGAACACCATGATCTTCTCGTCCTTGACGTGTCCCAGCACCTTCGCTTCAATCGTTGCACCGGTCACGTACGGCGTACCGAGTCTGGTCTGCCTCTCATCCCCAATCATCAGCACTTTGTCGAATTTGACCTTCGCACCGACTTCGGACGCCAGCCTGGGGACGTAGATTTTGTCCTCCTTGGCTACCTTGAACTGCTGGCCGGCGATTTCAAAAACAGCATACATTGCGCGCCTCGATGCCTCTCTAAATGGTTTCTTCGTCAGGACTTAAAAACTATCAAAAACTGCCGTCAAAGTCAATCGAAATCTCGCGCGCCTCACCGTGCCCTAGGCTTCTCTCAGAACGCGTAGGCCATTCAGGATCACCAAAAGGGCCGCTCCATCATCTGCGAGGATCGCCAGCCAGAGGCTTGAGAGCCCGACCATGCCGAGAACAATGAAGACTGCTTTCGTCAGAAGCGCGAGCGTGATGTTCTGCTTGATGACCCGAAGGGTCTTCTTTCCGAGAAGCATACCAAACGGTACCTTCCCGATGTTGTCAGCCATCAGCGCAATGTCAGCCGTCTCAAGCGCCGTGTCGGAACCAATGCCGCCCATTGCTATACCGACATCCGCGGCGGCCAGCGCCGGTGCATCGTTGATCCCGTCACCGACCATGGCAACGGATCCATAGCGGGCCTTGAGTTCCCGTACCACGTCAAGCTTCTGTTCCGGAAGAAGCTCAGCTCTCAGCTCATCGACCTTCAGCTTCTCCGCAACTGCAGACCCGGTCTTCTGGTTGTCACCTGTCAACAACACGACCCGTTCTACGCCGAGCTCGTGCAGAGCTTGGACGGTGGAACCACTCTCGGTTCTGATACGGTCCGCCACAGCGATTGCACCGAGAACCTGCCGATCATCCGCGAGGATGACCACCGTTTTCCCCTGACGCTCCAGCGAATCCAACACCCTCTCGACGGCTTCAGAACAAACCCCCAAGTCCTCCATAAGCTGGTGGTTGCCGACGATATACGTGACGCCATCGACTCTCGTTCGGATACCTTTACCGGTTATGGAGGAGAAATCTTCCGTCGTAACATCCGAGAGAGAAATGCCTTCTTCTTCAGCCTTCCGGAGAAGGGCATCTGCTAGATGGTGCTCAGACTTCAGCTCGGCAGCGGCCGTGACGCGTAGGATCTCCAGCGGTGGTAAACCATTGAGCGGGATGATGTCGGTGACGGTCAGCTGGGCCTCGGTCAGCGTACCGGTCTTGTCGAACGCAAACGCGCGCACGCCTGCAAGGACCTCGAGATGCCTTCCGCCCTTGACAAGAACACCGTGGCGGGCAGCGTTGGTCAGCGCGCTCACCAGCGTGACCGGCGTTGAAATCACGAGCGCACAGGGACAGGCGATTACCAAGAGCACGAGTGCCCGATAGAACCACACCTCAAATGACGCATCCAGAAGGAGTGGTGGGAAGATTGCGAGACCCAGCGCGAGGCCGAAAACGGCAGGAGAATAATATCGCGCAAACCGCTCAACGAACGCCTGGCTGGGGGCTTTCTCGCTCTGGGCCTCTTCCACCAGATGAATGATTCGGGCGATAGTTGAGTCTTTTGGCGGCTTCGTGGCGCGCACTTCAAGGGCGCCGCGCTGGTTGAACGTTCCCGCATAAACCTGATCGCCTCGCCTCTTAAGAGCCGGGAGCGATTCCCCGGTGATCGGCGCTTCGTCAACGGTCGAATGACCCCCGATGACCTCGCCGTCGAGCCCTATCCGTTCACCCGGCCGGATGATGACGGTCTCGCCGACGTTGATCTGTTCGACAGGGAGCACGATCTCGCTGCCCTCACGGAGCACCGTCGCGCTCGGAGGCGAAAGGTTCATCAGCGAGTGGATTGCCCGGCGCGTTCGGGTGAGGCTAAACGACTCGAGAAGGAGGGAGACGGAAAACAGGAGGATGACCGCGGACCCCTCCGCATACTCCCCAAGCGCAATCGCTCCGATGGAAGCGATCGTCATGAGGAAGTTCATGTCCAGCGACAACGTCCGAACCGCCTTCCAGGCTTTGTAGCCGATGTGCCATCCACCGGCGATCATGGCCGCGATGAAAAGGACGCTGGCCGACGATTCGGGGAACGCCAAGCTCAGGAAGAGGAGCCCGGCGAGAAAGAAGACCGCAGAAGCGACCGTTGAAATCAGAAGGCGCGTGTGAGGGCGGGATTCCAATCGTCTGGCGGCTGCCTCGTTGATCCCCGGAAGCCCGATGTCTTTGAGGTTTTCGAGGATAATCTGTTCGTCGCACGTGTGGCGGATCTTGACCTTGCGCGTGACAAGGTAAAACTGGAGCGACTCGATGCCCGACAACGATCCAAATCGTTTTCGGATCTTCTGTTCCTCAGTCGCACAGCAGAGGTCGTGAACGGTGAAGGTCGTTTCGTGGAGGTCGGTCTTCATGCGCGCGCTTTCAAGCGGTGTCAGCAGCTCGTCTCATGTGTCGCGGTGAGTTCTGACGCTCAGGGTTACTCCGCGATGTGCCTCGCGGCCACCCGGATCAAATCTTCGATGTGCTCGTCCCCCAGGGAATAGAACGCCAGCTTGCCCTCTCTTCGCAGTTTCACCAGCCGCATTGTCTTGAGCAGACGCAGCTGATGGGAAACGGCCGACTCCGTTACCCCAAGGAGTTCCGCGATGTCAATCACACAGAGCTCCTGCTTGTTGAGGGCGAGGAGAATCTTCAGGCGGGTCGGATCGCCCAGGATCTTGAAGATCTCTGTGAGCCCGAGCGTTGTCTCCTCGTCTGCCAGGGCCTTCCTGGCCGAGCGTATTGCCTCTTGATAACTGTGCACAGCCATATATCTTTGTCTGGAACGATTGAGCAACTGTTCAAGCGTTAAAATATTCACGATCTGGTACAATGTCAAGAGCAAACGTGGGTGTCTTTCCGGTGAAAGCGGGGGAGATGCGGGGAAGATGGGCGGCTGGCTAGGTGCCTTTGAGGTACTCCTCTTTGGCCTCCTGGCTGAGGACCTCGTTCATGCTGCCCGTCCGGTAACCCTGAAGGTCGAGCGTCACATAGAGAAAGCCGAGCTGCTTGAAGTGAGCAACGAGTTCGCTCCGAAGCCGATCGTCGAATATCCGGTGGAACTCCTGTTCTCCGATTTCGATTCGCGCCGTCCGGTCATCGTGATGACGTACCCGGAAGAAGCGGAATCCGTGGTCGCGCATAAATGTCTCAGCGGCATCGATCTTCATGAGATTCTCCTGTGTGATTCCGAAGCCATAGGGGAAACGGGAGGAGAGACACGCAAACGAAGGTTTGTCCCACACCGGGATCCCCAGTTCTTTCGCCAGCATCCGAACATCGTTCTTTGAGAAATCCGCTTCCAGCAGCGGGGAGCGCACATTCTGCTCCAACCTCGCGCGCATGCCGGGACGGAAATCGCCGAGGTCGTCTGTGATGGTTCCGTCGGCCAACCAGCGGATCCCTTCCTGCCTGGCGATCGCTTTGAGCTTCCCGAACAGTTCCGTCTTGCAAAAGTAGCACCGGTCAGGGGGGTTTTCCCTGAACTTCAGGTTATCCGTTTCCTCGGTATCGACGACCTGAAATCGGGACCCGAACGACTCCGCGAGCTGAATCGCCTCCTCGAACTCCCGGGTCGGATAGGTCGCAGACCTTCCGATCACCGCGAGCGCATGATCGCCGAGAACGTCCGTCGCCACGCGGATCAGCAACGTGCTGTCAATGCCGCCGGAGAAACCGATGGCAACGCTCTCTAGCTCCAAGAGGATGGCCTGCAGGTGCTCGTATTTTGCCGAAAGTTCAGGGGCTAGCATAGCTCAAAAGCTCATCCCGTGTGTGATCTCCGGTGCCAGACCGGCAGCAGACCGATTCTACGGCGGGTAAGGGTTTCCTCGTGAAGATGTCCGCACGCTAAGGGTCACATGAATGAACACATCAGCCGCAACAAAGGTTCTTCTTCGCCGCTCGAAAGTCGGGCTGATGAATTTAGTTCTCAGCGGACAACAAATCAAGGGTGCCGAGCTCGGGACGCGGGGGCTACTTCCTCAAAAGAGGCGCAAAATCGCGATGAAGCTTGAGGTCGGGGTGATCCTTCTTGAACTGCTCGATCAACTCCGGGTCGAGTTTGAACGCGCGAGCAAGGGACTCGATCGCGGCTTTCTGCTCGTGCAGAAGGATATGAATCTTGGCTAGTGAATAATGGGCCGCAGCGAAGTGAGGTACGATCTTGATGCTTTGGCTGAGTGCTTCGCTGGCGTCCTTGATCTCCCCTATCTCGTAGAGGGTATCCCCATAATCAAACCACGCTTCGCCATTGGACGGGTCGAGTTTCAATACCGTTCGATAGCTTTCGAGACTTTCTTCGATTCGTCCGAGGTTGTATTCCGCGTCTGCCTTGGCGTGCCAGAGTTCAGGGTAGTCCGGATGGATCGATATGGCTTTCTTGTAATCCACAAGCGCTTTCTTGGGCTGATCCAGAGCGTCGAAGCAGCAGCCGCGGCCGAAGTACGACTCGTAGTGGTTCTCGTCGTACTTGATCGCGTTGGTGAAAGCTGCGATCGCCTCTTTATGCATGGCGAGTTCTTCGTAGGCGTTGCCGAGATTGTGCCAGGCAGGGACGTCGCCCGGTTCGTTCTTGAGCGTCATCTTGAAACATTCGATGGCATCATAGAGTCGGCCCAGATTGGCGTAGGCGTTCCCTTTGTTATACCAGGCCGACGGGAAGTCCTCTTTGATGGTGAGCGCCATGTCGTAGCTCTCGATCGACTTTGAGTACTGCCCGAGTCGGTTGAGGACGATCCCGCGGTTATACCAGGCGTTGTAACTGTAGGGGTCGCGACTCAGATGCTCGTCGTAGCACCTGACCGAGTCCTCCAGCTTCTCGAGGAAATCATAGCAGTAGCCAAGCTCGTACCAAGCATCCGGGTGCTCCGGATTCAGTTCGAGGATGAGCCGGAGGGTTGTGACGGCTTCTTCAAATTCCTCTTTTTTCTCGAGAGTGACACCCTTGTGAAACAGGGCCTCTTCGTAGAGAGGCTCCAGGTCGAGCGCGGCATTGAACGCCCCGAGCGCCTCGTCGACCCGGCTCAGGTTGTCAAGTGTGATCCCTTTGTTGACGAAGATCTCGGGATCGGTGGGATTGAGTGTGAGGGCCTTGTCGTAGCAGCTAATGGATTCGTCGTACCGGTAGAGGTTGTTCAGGATCATCCCCTTGCGCTGCCACGCGTCGCTGCTGAAGGGCTCAAAGGAAAGGAGCCGGTCAACGAAATGGAGAGCTTCTTCGAATTGTTCGTGCTCGAAGTAGAACTGGATAATCTCTTCCAGCGCCTCCGTGTTGTTGATATCCTTCTCCCCGTTCCTCAGCTGCTCACGGAACCGGCGGAGATCATCGTCCGACCGATCGTTCGGTCGCGGAAGATGCTCATCGTCGTCAAAATGGTCAAACCCGGGCATGCCTTACCATTTCCTATCTCAACTTCCATTTTGAATTAAGCAAAATTTGGAGTTGCTGTCAAGCTGAGCGCACCCGATGCGTGATATGGCGTCTCCAAACGCATACATGTCCGATTTTCCGATTGATTTTGGTTCAATCTTCGGGTATATTCATTTCCTCAAAAGTGGTAAAATGGTTGCGGAAAACCTTGAAACCGTCAAACGGCTGATCCTCGGGTCCTGTCTGCGGTGCGGGCGGGATCCGAATGATGTCCTGGTGGTGGGTATCACAAAGACATTCGGCCCGGAGATGATCCGTCAAGCAGTCGCTTCCGGGATGTTTGACATCGGCGAGAGCTATGTTCAGGAGCTCAACCGGAAACGCCAGTTGGTTTCGGATGAGCGGATACGGTGGCATTTTGTGGGCCACCTGCAAAGCAACAAGGTCAAATACATTGCAGAGTATGTCCACCTCATCCATTCGGTCGACAACATCCATCTGGCGGGCGAACTCCAGAAGCGGGGGGAGCAGGCCAACCGGTTGATCGATGTGCTGGTCGAGGTGCGCACCACAGATGAGGCAACGAAATTTGGGGTTGAGCCCGAAAAGACGACCGAACTGGTTAAACAGATATCAAAACTCGGCCGGGTCCGGGTCCGGGGGCTGATGACGATGGGTCCATTTGCTGAGGACCCAAACCGCTCCCGCCCGTCCTTCCAGCGAGTCTGCGAGCTGAAACGCAGCATCGATCGGGAGGGAATCGACAACGTCTCGATGGAGCACCTGTCGATGGGCATGAGTCACGACTTCGAGGTCGGCATAGAAGAGGGGGCGACGATTGTGCGCCTTGGGACGGCAATTTTCGGGACGCGGTCTGGGGTGACCTAGGGCATCCTCACGATCTCTCGCTGCAAGAAAGGTGGAGAGAATGAAAATAACACCGCTCGAAATCAAAAGGCAGCAGTTCAAGAAGGTCATGAGGGGGTACGATCCGGTTGAGGTCGATACCTTCCTTGATATGCTCTCGCACGAGCTTGAGGAAATTGTCACGAAGAACAAAGAGTTGAAAGACAAGATCATCGAGCTCGAGACCCAGCTTAAAGACTACAAGAATATGGAAAAGACGCTGCAGCAGACCTTGTTGCAGGCGCAGGAAACCAGCGGCAAAGAGATCGAGAACTCCAAGAAGGAGGCAACTCTCATCGTCCAGGAGGCAGAACTCAAGGCTTCCCAGATCGTAGACAAAGCCCGGTTGGATTTCGGCCGAATCAAGGAGGAAATTGCCAACCTGAAGGCCAGGAAGGAGAGCATTCTGAGCCGGCTGAAGGTCTTATTGACATCGGAAATCGACCTCATTAAGGCTCTGGACCTCGACGACGAGGATGCCTCCAGGCGCGATACGTCCAAAGGAACCGGAAAAGATCACATCGAGATCGATGAGATATTGAAGAAACTGTAAGTGTGATTGCGGTTGGCAGACGGGGGGGGACAGGACGGCCTCCAGGCGTACGCTCAATCTGAAATCTGAACAATCGATGACTGAACTCCGCAAACAGATCGACGAAGCCGTCAAGGCGATCCGGACGAAGACTGCGTCAGCACCGAAGATCGGGATCATCCTGGGCACAGGCCTGGGCGGTCTGGTGCAGGAGATCGAGAAGGAGATCGTCATTGATTATCAGGATATACCGCATTTTCCCGTCTCGACGGTCGAATCCCATCACGGGAAACTGATTTTCGGTACACTCGCGGGGAAAAGGGTGGTGGCGATGCAGGGACGCTTCCACTTCTACGAAGGCTACACGATGAAGCAGATCACCTTCCCAGTTCGCGTCATGAAATTCCTGGGCGTCGACACCCTGCTGATTTCCAATGCGGCCGGAGCACTCGATCCTCTCTTCCAGCGGGGTGACATCATGATCATGGCTGATCACATCAACCTGCTGGGCGACAATCCGCTCGTCGGCCCGAACGATGATTCCCTGGGCCCGCGCTTTCCCGACATGTCCGAGCCGTACAGCAAGCAGCTGATTGCGATCGCGGAGGAGGCCGCCCTGGACCTTAAGATCAGAGTCCAGAAAGGCGTGTACGTGGCGATGCAGGGTCCGAACCTGGAAACGAGAGCGGAATATCGGTTTCTCCGCACGATCGGTGCGGACGTCGTCGGCATGTCGACGATTCCGGAAGATATCGTGGCAATCCACATGGGGATGAGAGTCTTCGGTGTCTCGATCGTCACGGACGAGTGCTTTCCGGAGGCGCTTAAGCCGATTACAATTGAAGAAGTTATCGCCGTTGCAAACAAGGCTGAGCCGAAGATGACGGCGATCATGAAGGAAGTGGTGAAAAGGTTGTGAGGTTCGAGGTTCTGAGTTCATGGTTCTGGGGTGTTGAACTCGGAACTGCGAACTCGGAACTCTGAACTGAATATGCTATGATTGGTCTCGGCAGGCTTCTGGTGCTGTTTGGCGCTGTGATGGTGGTGGTCGGATTGTTGCTGATGTTCTTCGATAAGATCCCGCTCCTCGGAAAACTTCCCGGCGATATCCACGTCAAGCGGCAGAATTTCGAGTTCTACTTCCCCATCGTCACAAGCATTGTGCTGAGCCTGATGATCAGCGGTATTCTCTGGCTCATTTCGTATTTCAGTAAGAAGTAATGGTGTGTTTTCCGTTGTCCTTTGATCCGAAATCGGTAGTCTGCAGCGGATATTTTTCGAACATCGATGCCCTTCAAGCAGCTAACAGATAAGATCAACTACCACGAACTTGAGTCCGAGATCCTCAAGTTCTGGGAGGAGCACAACGTCTTCAGACAGAGCATCACTCTGCGCGAAGGGGGACCGTTGTTCACCTTCTACGAAGGTCCGCCCACGGCGAATGGCCGACCGGGTATCCACCACGTGATGAGCCGGACGCTGAAAGACCTCGTGTGCCGGTACTGGACGATGCTCGGCTATCAAGTCCCTCGGAAGGCGGGATGGGACACGCACGGTCTGCCGGTCGAGATCGAAGTGGAGAAGATGCTCGGCTTCAAGCACAAGGACCAGATTGAAGACTTCGGTATTGCGAAGTTCAACAAGCAGTGTCAGGAGTCCGTCTGGAAGTACAAGGCCGACTGGGAAGAGATGACGCGGATGATAGGGTACTGGGTTGACCTCGATCATCCGTACATCACGTTTGAGAACAACTACATGGAGTCGGTGTGGTGGGCGCTGAAGCAGTATTTCGACAAGGGCATGATCTACAAGGGGTACAAGATACAGCCGTACTGCCCGCGCTGCGAAACGCCTCTTTCGTCTCACGAGGTCTCCCTCGGGTACAAGGATGTCAAAGATCCTTCCGTATACATCAAGCTGAAAGTGAAAGGCGAAGAGAGAACGTACTTCCTCGTCTGGACAACGACGCCGTGGACGCTCATTTCCAACGTCGCCCTAGCGGTCCATCCTGAGGTCGATTACGTCAAGGTCGAGCACAAGGGCGAGCATCTGATCCTCGCGCAGGCTCGATTGAGCGTTTTCGGGGAGGAGTACAAGGTGCTTGAGACATTCAAGGGCTCTCTCCTCGCCGGGAAGGAATATGAACGCCTGTACGACTACCATCCGGCAGAGGAAAAAGGATGGTATGTCATCGAAGGTGATTTTGTGACGACCGAAGACGGTTCAGGCATCGTACACATTGCCCCTGCCTACGGTGAGGACGACTATCTGGTAGGAAGGAAGTACGGGCTTCCAACGATCCACCCCGTAAACAAGTCCGGTGAGTTCGGCCCCGAGGTGAAGGACTTTCCCAACAAGTTCGTGAAAGATGCGGATATCGATATCATTGGCAACCTGAGACTGAGGGGCCTGCTGTACAAGAAAGAAACCGTCGTGCACAGTTATCCGCACTGCTGGCGTTGCGCATCACCGCTCCTCTACTATGCGCGGGAGTCGTGGTATATCAGGACAACAGCGTACGCTCGCCGGATGATCGAACTCAACAACACGATCAACTGGGTGCCGGCGGAAGTCGGCTCCGGGCGGTTCGGCAACTGGCTTGAGGAAAACAAAGACTGGGCACTCTCGCGCGATCGCTTCTGGGGAACGCCGCTGCCCATCTGGGTGTGCGAATCGTGCAGCAAGCAGAAATGTGTCGGAAGCGTAGCCGAGTTGAAGCAGGGCAAGAGCGTCCCTGATCCGCTCGATCTGCACAAGCCGTTCGTCGATGAAGTGACCTTCGACTGCCCGGGGTGCGGCGGCACGATGCGTCGAACGCCCGAGCTCATCGATGTATGGTTCGATTCGGGTGCGATGCCGTTCGCCCAGTGGCATTACCCCTTCGAGAACAAGAGTGTCTTCGAAAATGGCTACCCGGCAGACTTCATCTCGGAGGGGATCGATCAGACCCGCGGCTGGTTCTACACGCTGCATTCCATCGGGTCGTTTCTCTTCGACAAACCGGCCTTCAAGACCGTGCTCGTCAACGAGTTGATCCTGGACAAGCAAGGCCAGAAGATGTCGAAGTCTAAGAAGAACACCGTCGATCCGATAGAGCTTGTCCGCAAGTATGGTGCCGACGCCACGCGTTGGTATCTAGTGTCCAACAGTCCGGTCTGGCGGCCGACACTGTTTGACGAGGAAGGTGTCGCCGAGGTCCAGCGGAAGTTCTTCAGTACGTTGGTCAATACCTACGCCTTCTTTGCGCTCTATGCGAACGTTGACAACTTCGTGCACGATGAGCCGAAAATCCCGGTTTCAGAGCGGCCGGAAATCGACCGGTGGATATTGTCGGAGCTCAATTCGCTCCTCAGGAACTACCGGCACTGGATGAATGAATACGACGTCACCCGCACCGCTCGCGCGGTAAGCGATTTCACAATCGATGCGCTGTCGAACTGGTACGTTCGGCGCAATCGCCGGCGTTTCTGGAAGAGCGAGAAGGGGAAGGACAAGACGGCTGCGTACCAGACCCTGTACGAGTGTCTCATCACGCTCTCGAAGCTGATGGCCCCCTTTGCTCCCTTCCTGGCTGATGAGCTTTACCGGAACCTCAACGTCGTGGGGAGGCTCGAAGCCGCAGAATCCGTGCATCTCTCGCTTCTTCCGGAGGCTGACGGCGGCGTGATCGACGCGGAGCTTCAGCGGCGGATGGAACGGGTCATCCGGATCGTCAGCCTTGTTCGCGCGATGCGGACAAAGTCGAACCTCAAGGTACGGCAGCCTCTGAAGAAGATACTTCTTCCCATTGCAAGCGAACAGGACCGCGCCGAGGTGAAGCGGATGGAGGAGCTCATCCTCGAAGAGATCAACGTCAAGCGGATCGAGTACGTGACCGATGAGTCTGGTATCGTCCGCAAGAAGGCTAAGCCGAATTTCCGCTCACTGGGGCAAAAGTTCGGCAAATCCGTGCAGCCGGTGGCGGCGCGGATACGGGAATTCACCGTCAAGGAGATCGGCGAGCTGGAGCGCCAGGGCACCCTGACCGTACCGATTGACGGCAAAGAGTATACGATCACGCGAGAAGACCTCGAGATCCTGCACGAAGACATCAAAGGGTGGCTGGTAGAGTCGGACGGCTCGGCAACTGTTGCGCTGGACACGGAGCTGGACGATGAGTTGATAGACGAGGGTTTCGCCCGGGAGTTCGTTAACCGGATTCAGAATATGAGGAAGGAAGCTGGCTTCGAAGTCACCGACCGGATCAGGATCTTTCACACCTCGAGTGTGAGATTGAGCACAGCGCTGAACCGTCTGGCTGGATACATCAAGCAGGAGACGTTGGCTGTGGAGTTGTCGGAGACGCCGCCGGCCCCACTGCCACTCGCGAAGGCTGAGATCAACAGCGAGCGGACTTCGATTGCCATTGAAAAAGTTGTTGTTGACTCTTAGGAATTAAGTCTACAAGTTTGCAGCACTTTGGTATCAACCTGCCGGCTATCTTGAGGGGGCTCCCTGTCGGCAGACCCATTACGCAGGAGAATAATCATGGCGAAGAAAATCAGCAAGAAGATGACATCGTCAAGGGCGGCCAAGAGGGCGCCCGTGAAAAAAGTGGGGCAGGTGAAGCAAGTGAAGACAAAACCGAAGTCGGCCCCGGTGAAAGCACCTGTCGCACGGCAGGGTGGGTACAGCAAAGCTGACCTCGCGCACTTCAAAGAGATCATCGTGGAAAAGCGGAAGGAAATTCTTGAGGAGCTTGAAACGCTCAAGGCCAGCATGATGGATGTCCAGACGGGCGAGTATGTCACGGAGAATTCGACCTACTCTCTGCATATGGAGCAGGGGACTGACACGATGGAGCGGGAGAAGACGTTTCTCTTTGCCTCACGGGAGGGGAAATTCCTCAACTATCTGGACGATGCGCTGAAGAGAATCGACAAAGGCGAGTACGGTTTCTGTACTGACTGCGGCAATCTCATCGACAAAGAACGGCTGGAAGCCGTCCCCCACGCGCAATTATGCATCAAGTGCAAGCTGAAGAGGGGAAAGTGAATTGGTGATGGTGTATTGAAGCTGATGCCTCATTCGAACTTTGCACCTTGACGCTCACGATGCGCGTTCTCTACGTCACAGGACTTATCGTTCTCGTCGATCAGATCTCCAAGCTTCTGGTAAAGGGCTTTGAAATCCCCGTCCTCGATCTCTACCACGCCGGGGTTCCTGTTGGTGCGAGCTATCCGATCCTCGGCGACTTCCTCCGATTGACGTTCATCGAAAACCCCGGGATGGCATTCGGTATCGATATGGGGGGAAAGTTGTTCCTCACTGTCTTCTCTCTCGTTGCCAGTGCAGCAATCTTTGCCTACCTGTACAAGATACGGGGAGAGGCCATCATCATCCGGATCGCTCTTGCGATGATCCTCGGCGGTGCGATTGGCAACCTGATCGATCGCGTCTTCTATGGTGTCATCTTCGGTGAAAGCCCGCTTTTCTACGGTAAGGTGGTCGACTTCGTCGACGTCGATTTCTTCGATATTGATTTCCTCGGGATCCACTTGACGCGATTCCCGGTCTTCAATCTGGCTGATGCATCGGTTTCCGTCGGGGTGGCAACACTTCTTCTGTTCCACCGAAGATTCACCGAGGCTGAACGGGCTGAAGTCACGCTCTCCAGCTCGGGCTCCGTTGGCCCCCCGTCGAATCCTGCTTCCCCCGGTGCGACCGTGGGAAACATGGACGGGTCCTCCCAAGTCAAGGACGGTTCACAGGATCCACCCACCTTCACTCCTTAGCATGTCGGCTGCTGCTGACATCGATGCGAATACCCTGCCGGGCCTGCCCGAGCGGCAGACCCTTCGCATCGTGGTACCCCCAAAGCAATCCAAAGAGCGAATCGACGTTTACCTGACTCGTCAGATTCAAAACGCAACGCGCAGCAAGGTGCGTCAGGCGATCGACGAGGGATTGGTGCTGGTCAATGGCAACCGCGTGAAACCTAGCCATTCCGTTTCCCCAGGCGAGATCATTGACATAACTCTGCCGCGGCCACCGCGAATGGATGCCCAACCCGAGAACATCCCTCTCGACATCGTCCATGAAGATGACCAGCTCCTCGTTGTGAACAAACCGGCTGGCATGGTAACGCACCCGGCGTACGGAAACTACGCGGGAACACTGGTCAATGCGTTGCTGCATCACTGCAAATCCCTTTCGACCGTCAATACGGAAATGCGGCCGGGGATTGTTCATCGGCTCGACAAGGACACGTCGGGGCTCCTGGTCGTAGCCAAGAACGACGCTGCGCACCACGCATTGGCGAAGCAGTTCTCGAAGCGAACCATCGATCGTGAATATTGGGCGCTGGTCTGGGGAAGGTTCAAACAGCCTCAGGGAACCATCGAGGCGAGTCTGGGGCGCAGCAAACGCGACCGCAAGAAGGTGACCGTGACGGCTGAGGGGAAACCGGCTGTTACGGAGTATGAGGTGATGCGGGAATATGACTTCCTTTCTCTGGTTTGCCTCAAGCTCAAGACGGGGCGAACGCATCAGATCAGGGTGCACCTCGCCCACGTCGGTCACCCCGTGTTCGGTGATCCGTCGTATGGAGGTCGAAATGCAACCTGGGGAGGGTTGGAGGGAAAAAGAGCTCGGCGAGTTCAGTACCTATTGAAGCTCATCTCACGCCAGGCGTTGCACGCGAAAACCATCGGGTTCGCTCATCCAGCGACGAGGCAATTTGTGAAGTTCGACTCCGAGATACCGGAGGATATGCAGAAGGTGCTGGCGGGTTTACAGGCAGATTCCCGAAATCTCTAAGATTTCGGGAATCTATCCAGAAAGCAGAACGGCGTCCGGATTGACGGACGCCGTTTCTGCACGAGTGAGTCCCCATCGCTCAATCCCGTCTCCTCCCACCATCCCTTCGTCCTGGCTCACTTCCTCGGGGACTCTCTCTTTTGACTTCAGGCTTCGACCGTGGCGCCTCGATCCTCGTTCGAGGCGGTGTGATCTGACGCCGCTGCTCCTGTTGAGGTCGCTCACGAAAGATCTCCCGGCGTTCCGGCTGGGGGCGCACCTGTTCTCGTTGCGGAGACGGATTGCGATCCTCGGAGCGTCGCTCCAATGTGCGTGGCTGCGGAATCTCCCATGTTCTGCTTTCACGCGAGCGGTCTAATGCCTCATCACGTCGTCGGCGTTCAACGTCAGGACGGTCCTCGGGCCGTTGGGGGAATTCCTCACGGTTTATCCGCCGTTCTCCTTCGCTGCGCTCCACCGTACCCGTACCCTCACGGCGCAGTCGCTCCACGCGCTGGAGATCGAGGGATGTTCCCCGCTCGGCTCGCCGAGCTTCGACCCGATCGGGAGTTCTGTCGAGTTCAGACCTGTTCGGCCGATAAACCTCCACCCGCTCCCGACTGCGGTCACGGATCAGCCGTTCTCCGCGCTCGGTCGCGTCACGCACTTCAACACGTTCGATCCTGGTATATCCCCGTCGTTCGATGAAGCTGCGATCGACTCCGCGATTGATGACTCGGTCTCCTTCGATGTCATAGCGGCCTGCTGAACGGGCAGTTCTGATCAATCGTCGCGTGTGATCCGCTGCCACAACGTTACGCACGACATACGGTGAGCAGAAGTGCCGGTGTCGCACGAAGCTCCAGTAATGAGCAGGGGCAAACCAACGTGTCGTGAACCGAATCCCAAAACTGAAGCTGAAGCTTGCGTATGGCGGTAGCGGTGCCCAACCGATGTAGTCGTTGTCATATCGCCACTCAACCCACGCGGGACCCCATGTGCGATCTGGCACCCACAGCCAGCCATAGTAGTCGTCATAGTACCAGCGGCCGTAGTGGAACACGGCCCAGCCGAACGGCTCCGATGAAACCCAGTACCATCCATAATCAGTCCACACCCAGCGACCGTAGAGATATGGACGCCAACCCACGCGGACGTGCCGGGGTCTCCACGCATGAAAGCCTGCATCGAGCTCGAGCCAGTCCCCATAAGGGGAGAGGGCACTGTAGAAATACCCGGCATGGCCGAATGAAACGGAGATGCCAACCGCAAGTTGAGCCGCTTCGGATTTCGTTCTCGCCTGCAGGGATTCGCTCCCGCAGATTCCGAGAACCAAGAGTATGAGGCTAAGCCGTTTCATTTCGCACCCCTCCATATTTCTAGTTCAGCACCACTGTAGTCATTTCAAGTCATATGCCAGCGAAAAGCGCCATTTCTCGCCCGAATTCGCAGCCTTGTTGCCCCCCATTGTCCTAAACTGACGCCAAACCGTGTCCTGCAGCGTACAGCCGCCACCGCGCAGCCAAGTGAGCCCCGAGCTGCAATTGGGATCAACGCTCATCGGCTACTTGCCTATCGGTTGCCGGAGAGCGGGCCTGGCCTCCTCGATTGTGATGCCTTGATTCCGTGGCCAAAAATCTTCATGTTGACCGCGCCATTGCGATTGTGGTCACTATGAAATCTCCGGTTACTTTCACTTTGGTTGTCTTTCTCCTCGCAGCAGGATGCGCAAAGGATGATTCGGCGAGCACGGAGCCGGACTTGACTCTGCATGCTCCCTCGGAACTGAGTGTAGTTCGCCTGGACATAACCTCTCTCCGATTAACGTGGAAGGACAACACCGGGGCAGAGGAGGGTTTCGTCGTAGAGCGGCAAGAAGGACAGGCAAAGTTTGTCCCCCATCTCTTCACTGCGCGCGACGTTACGGTGGCGATTGATTCGGTCGGTTTGCTGCGGGATAGCACGTACTCGTATCGCGTCCAGGCCATCCGGTATTCCGACCGGAGCCTGTTCTCCAACGTAGCGAGAATCAGCCTCACGATGCCGTTTCCGTAGCGCTTCAGAGACACCCGCTTTCATGCAAAGGACCGACCGTTCCTTCGTTTCCTGCCCTGACAAGCCACCGCTTGGCATGCGTTCTTCTTCAACTCTCTCGAAATGACCTGTTCAAACCTGACCTCGGTGTTCATTCGTACCATTCACCTATTCATCTCAACCGCACGAGGAGGAATCCCTGTTTATGTCGGCACTTGACACCTTCGACTGGCTCGTGCATCAGGTGTGGCCGAATCCGGATGCCGAAACGAAGCGGTTCATCAACGAGCAGCGAGATCGTCTCCTGAAAATCCGCAACGAGAATGAGCGTGTGCGATTCGTCGAGGAGCTGATGCACCATGTGCGTGAATCCAAAAAGAGAAAAACCTCCTAGTGTCGAGTCCCGGAGATTTCTTTAGGAAGTCATCGACACTCACTTATTCGCATTCATCTTGTTTTGTGCGGCTTTGGTCCACAGACTTGTTCTGAGCCGGAGGTCGTCAGACTCCGACGGACTCTGTCGAGCTCACCCGCCAGAACGCGTAGCGGGCTGGTAAGCCTTCGGCTTAAAGGTACTTGTGGGTGGAGAGACTAGTGGAGTGTTACTTAAATTTTCTGACACTGATACCATCCACCGACAAGGTTAAAGCTACGATGACACACCCCTACACCCCTCTCTCAACCCGCTTGCTCTCACACGAAAGGGGACTAGATGAACCTTATGGGTGAAGTGGGTCGGAGAGATGGGATAAAAGGGTGTGTGATTTAAGCATAATGATCAATGTAACAGTCCACTAGCTTTCTGATGAAACGCGCGGGCTCGCTTATGAAAAGGCTTCTCGGTGCTGTCTTTCTTTGTGCGGTTCTGGTTGGCACGCTGCTGGGGCAGTGGCGCTCACTGGGTGACCTCGATTCATACCGGGTCGAAGGGGAGAGGATTATTCTCGCCTCGGGGTCGAGCGCCGTGCAGGTCGGGGTGCTCGCGCCGGACCTCATCCGCGTTCGGCTTGCACCGGATGGGGAGTTTCAGCCGGACCATTCGTGGGCCGTCGTCAAGTCGGAATGGCCCCCCGTCCGCCCGGTCGTGTTGGAAACCGAGGACGACCTGCGCATTGCGACGCCGGAGCTTGTTCTCATCGTAGAGAAGAAACCGCTCAGGCTTACGTTTCTGGATTCAAGCGGAACTCTCTTGAATCGAGACGATGAGGCTCGGGGAATGTGCTGGGATGGCGGGGCAGTGCGTGTGTGGAAAGAGATGCCGGAGTCTGAGAACTACTACGGCTTCGGCGAGAAAGCCGGTGCGTTGAACCGGAAGTTCAAGCACATGACGATGTGGAACTCCGATATCCCGGCCTACAGGGCCGATACCGATCCGCTCTATCAAACGATTCCTTTCTTCTATGGCATCAATCGAGGGATCGCGCACGGTATCTTCTTCGACAATTCGCACTGGTCATCGTTTGACATGGGGAAGGAGTTTCCCGATCGGTACTCATTCGGTGCGGTGGGGGGAGAACTGAACTACTATTTCTTGTACGGGCCGTCTCCCAAGAAGGTGCTCTCGCGGTTCACCGAGCTTGTCGGCCGCATGCCGCTGCCTCCTCGTTGGGCGCTCGGCTACCAGCAGTGCCGTTGGAGCTATTTCCCCGAAAGTCGCGTCCGCAAGCTGGCCGGTGATTTCCGATCGAGGCGGATCCCCTGCGATGTGATCTACCTTGACATCGACTACATGGAAGGCTACCGCATCTTCACATGGAGCAAGAAGAATTTCCCTGATCCGAGGAAGATGATCGCTGATCTGGGCAGGGACGGATTCAAGATCGTCGTGATCGTCGATCCCGGTATCAAGGCCGACAGCGCGTATCACGCGTACCGGTCTGGACTCGCAGGAGATCACTTCTTGAAGTATCCTGATGGGAGAACGTACATCGGCAAGGTATGGCCGGGGGCATGTGCGTTTCCGGATTTCTCGAAAGCCACGACCAGGGAATGGTGGGGGAGGAACTTCGACGTGCTGACCGAGGCGGGAGTCAGAGGTTTCTGGAATGATATGAATGAACCTTCAGTCTTCGACGTGCCGTCGAAGACGATCGATATCGATGTTCTCCACGATGACAACGGCTTGCGAACGAGCCATGCCAAGAACCACAATGTTTACGGTCTGTTGATGACCCGGGCCACAATCGAAGGCGTCCGCAAGCTCCGCCCGACCGAACGTCCCTTTGTTCTGACAAGGGCTTCATACGCAGGTGGCCACCGTTACTCAGCGGCGTGGACAGGGGACAACATCGCTTCGTGGGAGCACCTGGAGATGGCCGTGCCGATGATGCTCAATCTGAGCATCTCAGGTCAACCGTTTGTCGGAACCGACATCGGCGGGTTCGTCGGGAATCCGGATGGGGAACTGTATGCCCGCTGGTTGCAGCTCGGTGTGTTCTCGCCCTTGATGCGAACACATACGGAGTGGGGGTCCAAGGATCAGGAGCCCTGGTCCTACGGCCCAAAGTTTGAGTCTATCAACAAAGCGTCCATCGAGCTCCGCTACAGGCTCCTGCCGTACATCTACAATGTGATGGTGCAGGCATCGGAAACCGGCCTGCCTGCCATGAGACCTCTTGCGTTCGAGTATCCCCGGGATCCGCGGTTTTCGAGGGACGGCACGGCGTTTCTTTTCGGTGATGATCTCCTCATTGCTCCCGTCCTCTGGCCGGGGATGACGAAACGGGACGTCCAGCTGCCCAAAGGATTGTGGTTCGACTACTGGACGGGTGAAAGGTACGAGGGAGGCACGAACGCTACGGTGGATGCTCCCATCGATCGGATACCGATACTGGTCAAAGGCGGGGGGATTATTCCCACGCAGCAGATTGTTCAGTATTCCGATCAGGCTCCAATCAACCCTCTAACATTCAGCTTCTATCCGGCTGACATCTCTGTGCGCACATGCTACGAGGACGACGGACACACGTTCGGCTATGAACGAGGTGTTTATCTCAAGCGAGTTGTCAGCCAGAAGAGGACACTCGGCTCGATGGAGATCTCTGTGGGGAACTCTGAAGGAAGCTACAGGCCGCCGGCGCGCTCGCGCGTTCTGCAGATTCTCGGTGCCCCGGGGCGCCCGAGCAGTATTCGAAGTTCAGAGCGACCGCTCCCCCCGGTTGCATTGTCCTCCCTCCGGAGAACGAAACTCGGATGGTCCTACGACTCTGCCTCGAAGACCATCTGGGTGAAAACCCCGGACGTTTGGGAGGCGCAGATATATTCGATAGCATTCTGAGGAAAGAGCGACCGCAACGGATCGCTCTCACTCTCATATAAGGAGTACACACCATGAAACTCTCCATTCGGATCAGTCACGCTCTTGCGGTTGCGATGCTTCTGCTGCTGATGTCTGCACAACTACTCGGCCAGTCGCGGTCGAAGATCGCAACGCCGTCGGAATTTCTCGGGTTTGAGGTCGGTGCGGATCGGACGCTGGCAGACTACAAGCAGATACGTGAGTACTTCAAGTCGCTCGCAGCAGCTTCAAAGCGCATCGAGCTCGAGGAGCTCGGAAAAACGACGCTCGGGGAAGATATGTTCCAGGCCGTGATCTCGTCCGAAGCGAACCTCAGGGAGAAGAAGAAGTACCAGGAGATTGCGCGCAAGCTTGCCGATCCGCGGGGGCTTTCTCAGACTGAGATCGATGACCTTGTTCGTGACGGCAAGGCGATCGTACTCGTGAGCTGCGGTATCCACGCGTCGGAGATCGCTGCAACCCAGATGGCTATGGAGTGGGCTCACGCGCTGGTGACGGCGGATGATTCTGAAACCAGGCGTTTGCTAGATGAGGTGATTCTGCTCCTCGTGCCGTCGTTGAATCCTGACGGCCAGCTCATGGAAACCGAGTGGTATCGCAAGAATCTCGGAACGCGCTACGAAGGTGGACGGATGCCCTGGCTCTATCATCACTACGTCGGGCATGACAACAATCGTGACTGGTACATGCTGACGCAGAAGGAAACGAAAGCGATGAACCGGGCGATCGTTTTCGAGTGGCATCCACAAGTATGGCTTGACGAACACCAGATGGGATCGACCGGCCCGCGCTTGTTCGTCCCGCCTTTTGCCAGTCCTGTTGGCGCGAACCTGAATCCGATCATCTGGCGCGCGATCGACCACATCGGTACTATGATGTCCTGGCGGTTGGAGCAGCAGGGGAAATCAGGAGTGATCTACGGATACGTGTTCGACGCCTACTGGCCAGGGGGAACGATGAACACGGCGTGGTGGAAGAACATGTTCGGCCTGCTCACGGAAGCCGCCTCCGTGCGGCTCGCGACGCCCATCGAAGTGAGCCCAGGAGAGCTCTCGGGTGGCGGCAAAGGTCTCGTCGAGTACACGCAGCAGACGAATTTCCCCAATCCCTGGCCCGGCGGGATCTGGCGACTTCGGGATATCATGGACTACGAGCGCATCGCCTCCGATGCTCTTCTCGAGGTCTGTGCGACGCTTCGGGCAGACATCCTGCGCGGCGCAGCGACGATGGCGATGGATGCCATCAAGTCGGCACCGGCGAACGAGTATTACGTGATCCCGGCGGATCAGCGAGATCCCTATACGGCAGCGCGTCTCGCCCATCTGCTGCGCGAAAACGGAGCGGACGTCCGGATTTCTCCCGACAAGGAGGCATTCTACATCCCGATGGCTCAACCCTCTGCGAAGTTCCTCGCGGAAGTGCTCGGCATCCAACGATATCCGAAGGTGAAGCTGGTGGCCGGCGCAAACATCGTCCTGCCGTACGATGTGACCGCCTGGACCCTCCCTCTTATGATGGGTGTGGAAGTCAGGCAGGAAGCCCTCTCCACTGACCGGCAACGGTCGCTTCGAGTGATCAGGGAGACCGACTGGCCGGAGGGTTCTGTGGATCGCGCGGGCGCGTCGATCTACGCGGTCTCGCACGAAAGCAACAACGTCACGCGTCTGATCAATAACGTGCTCAAGCGGAAAGGGCAGGTGAGCCTTGCCCGCGGGCAATTTCAAGCGGGAGCCGTGACCTATCCGGCAGGAACTGTGCTTCTCGCGTCTGTTGCCGATGCGTCATCATTAGCGAAGGCCTACTCGCTGAAGCTGTGCGCGCTGGATGCACCGCCGAAGGTTCAAACGGACAAGCTCCGGCAGGTGCGCGTCGGCCTCTACAAGCCGTGGACAGCTTCGATGGATGAAGGATGGACACGGTGGATACTCGAGCAGTACGACTTCACCTACAAAAATGTCCACAACAAGACCGTCAAAGAGGCGAAGCTCGGTGACGAGTTCGACGTGCTCTTGCTCCCCTCCGTTTCCAAAGACGTGATCGTGGAAGGGAAATACAAACCCGAAGAGGGCCAGATGAAATACTTCCGGGAGTTACCACCTGAATACAGCGGAGGGATTGGCAAGGAGGGAACAAAGAACGTGAAGGATTTTGTTGAGAACGGCGGAACGCTTGTGGCCCTTGGGAGTTCCTGCAATTTTGTGATCGATGAATTCAACATTCCAGTCTCAAATGTCTTGGCCCGCACGCGATCGGAGGACTTTAATTGTCCCGGTTCGATTCTGCGCGTACACATCGATCCGAAGCACCCGGTGACATATGGAATGCCGGAGAACGCGGCTGCGTTCGTCAATGAGCGCATGGCTTTTCAGACGACCCTTCCCGGAGGCGAGTTATCGCGCACAGTCCTGGCGTGGTTTCCTTGGGATGCTGAAGATATTCTGCTCTCCGGCTGGATCAACGGTGCGGATCGACTGGAGCGCCGCGCGGCAGCCGTTGCGCTGACGTATGGTAAAGGGAAGATCGTTCTCCTCGGGTTCCGCGTTCAGCATCGTGCACAGACCGAAGGGACGTACAAGCTGCTCTTCAACGCGCTGCACTGGTCAGTGATGGAAGGAACGAAGTAGGAACGACAGGTCCGGGTGGCCGCCCCCCCCCGGCGCACGGCGTCAGGTAGCTTTTTTCTCGACCTGCGACGACCTCGAATTTGACGAATTGGCTATAATCAACCTCAGCCTATGAAGATCGAGTATTCTCTTATCCTGGCAATTGCCCTTGCGGGTCCGCTCGTCTTAAGCTTCAGCAAAGAGCTGACGATATACAGATCGGCCCGAAGGTTGCTCCTTTCGGTCGCCCTGCCTTTGCCGGTCTTCCTTGCATGGGATATGATTGTCACAGCCCGTGGGCACTGGAGCTTCAATTCGTCGTATGTCATCGGCGTGTACGTTGGGAATCTCCCCCTCGAAGAGGTGCTGTTCTTCGTCGTCATTCCTTTCTGCGCGATTTTCACATGGGAGAGCGTGAAATACTTCCTGCGGGAGAAGAGATGAAGGAATATACGCTCCTTGCCGTGCTTGGCGCGGTTGCGGCAGTGGCTCTCGATCTGCTTCTTCGCACGTACCTGGTGCGGCAACTGAGGTTCTGGATATTCTGGGGAGTGATGGGCTTCATGACTTTCATCATTAACGGGTACTTGACCTGGCGGCCGATCGTGGAGTACGGTGAGAGCTTCTGCCTTGGTGTCCGGATCTTCACTATTCCGGTCGAAGATTTCCTCTTCGGTTTTGCCCTCATTACCTCGAACATCGTCTTGTGGGAGTATTTCACTCGACGGTTTTGCGTTCCGGAACGACCCGGGCAAGCGGGCTCAAAGAGATGAAGCAGAGAATCACTATCATTGGAAGCGGCTTTGGCGGGCTTGCCGCCGCGGCACGCCTGGCTGCGAAGGGACACAGCGTAGAGCTGTTCGAGAAGCGTGACAAGTTGGGCGGCCGGGCCTACGTCTATGAAATCAACGGCTTCACGTTCGACGGTGGCCCCACCGTTATCACTGCGCCGTTCATGTTTGACGATATCTTCAAGGACGCGGGAAAGAATCGTCAAGAGTATTTCGAGATGGTGCCCCTCCATCCCTTCTACCGGATCTTCAATCACGAGGGTCGATCGTTTGACTACAATGACGACTTGAGCTTCATCCTGAGCCAGATCGATGAGTGGAATCCCGCAGACAAAGCCGGTTACGAAAGGTTCATCGGTACAACGAAGGCGATCTTTCAAAAGGGATTCGTGGAGCTCGCGGACCGACCGTTTCTGAAGTTCTCCGACATGCTCTCGATAGTGCCCGATCTCTTTCGCCTCCAATCTCACAAGACGGTCTATTCGTACGTCTCTCAGTTCATCAAGGACGATTTCTTGCGGAGGGCGTTTTCCTTTCATCCGCTTCTGGTTGGCGGCAATCCGTTTACCACAACATCTATTTACTCACTCATTCATTACCTGGAGCGGGAGTGGGGTGTGCATTATGCCCTCGGTGGTACAGGCAGCGTCGTGCAGGCGCTCGGTAAACTTCTCAAAGATCTGGGCGGAAGGATCCATTTGAACTCAGAGGTTCAGGAGATGCTCGTGGAGGGGCGTCGGGTCAAGGGCGTGAGGCTGAAAAATGGGGGAGTGTACGAAGCCGATATCGTCGTCTCCAATGCCGATGTCGCCTTCACCTATCGCCATTTGATTCCTCAGCGCTATCGTCGGAAATATACAAACCGCAAACTCGAGCGAATGCGATACAGCATGTCGCTGTTTGTGATTTATTTTGGAACAAAACGTCGCTACACCGACTCGAAGCTCGCTCATCACAATATCATTCTGGGGGAACGGTACAAAGAGCTGCTCACCGACATCTTCATGCGCAAGCGCCTCGCCGAGGATTTCTCTCTCTACCTCCACATGCCGACGATCACGGATCGTTCATTGGCGCCCGATGGGTGTGAAGCCTTCTACGTCCTTTCACCTGTGCCGCACCTTGGATCAGACATCGACTGGAGGAGAGCGGCGAAGCCGTACCGCGACAAGATCATACAGTTCCTGGAGAAGAACTACCTCCCTGACCTTCAGGCCAATATCGTTGCCGAGCAGTACATCGATCCGCTCCACTTCCAGAACACACTCAACAGCTACCTCGGTTCTGCCTTTTCGTTTGAGCCGATCTTCACGCAGTCAGCCTGGTTTCGCCCGCACAACCGCTCCGAGGATTTTGACAATCTGTACTTTGTAGGTGCGGGAACACATCCTGGCGCGGGGTTACCCGGCGTACTCTCCTCCGCAAAAATCGCACAGGATCTCATCGAGGCTTCATAAGGCCCCGATCGCTTCCAGGCGACCTATGCCGTGCACACCTGGGCCCTTTTACTTGAGGTGGATATTTTCTATATTAAGGCGTGCATCATCCTGAATTCATCCTCGTTCTCGATTTCGGCTCTCAATACACGCAGTTGATCGCGCGTCGAGTGCGTGAGCTGGGTGTCTATTCGGAAATCCATCCCTTTGGCATCCCCGTTGAAAAAATCCGCCAGCTCCGACCGATCGGGATTATCCTGTCCGGCGGACCATCGAGTGTCTATGAACCCGGCGCGCCGAAGCCCTCACCTGAGATATTTCACCTCGGTGTTCCAGTTCTGGGAATATGTTACGGGTTGCAGCTCATCGCAGATCAGCTAGGTGGCAGGGTCGATGCGTCCGCGCGTCGAGAATATGGCAAGGCGATCCTGGAGGTTGATAACGCAGAGGATTTGCTGCAGGGTCTGAACGGCTCCACCACGGTCTGGATGAGCCACGGTGATGCGCTGAGTCAGATTCCGGCTGGCTTTGAGCCGATCGCTCATACCGACAACGCGCCCATCTGCGCGATACGGAATCCGGCAAAGAAGATCTACGGGGTTCAATTTCACCCCGAAGTCGTCCACACGCCGGATGGCAAGAAGATCCTCTCGAATTTTCTCTTCAGGGTCTGCAGTGCGAGTGGAGATTGGACACCGGCGCATTTCGTCCAGCAGTCGATCCGCGAGATCCGGAATACCGTCGGATCGTCACGCGTCTTGTGCGCGCTGAGCGGCGGCGTTGATTCGTCGGTCCTGGCGGCGCTGCTCCACGAGGCAGTTGGCGATCAGCTCCATTGCATCCACATCAATAACGGCCTGATGCGCAAAAGGGAGAGCGAACATGTCGTGGACACGTTCCGGAAGACCTTTCACATCAATCTGACCTCTGTCGATGCGACGGAGACTTTCCTTTCGAGACTGAGCGGTGTAACTGATCCGGAAGAAAAACGGCGGATCATTGGAGAGACGTTCATTGAGGTTTTCGAGACCGAATCCGTGAGGCTCACAGGTGGTGACGGCGGATTCGAGTTCCTGGCCCAAGGGACTCTTTACCCGGATGTGATCGAGTCGACGTCGTTCAAAGGTCCTTCCGTCACGATCAAGACACACCATAATGTTGGCGGATTACCGGCGGAGATGAACTTCAGGCTCCTCGAACCGTTCCGGGAGCTGTTCAAGGATGAAGTGAGGGAAGTCGGTCGGAAGCTTGGGCTGCCAGAACCGTTCATCGAGCGTCACCCGTTCCCAGGTCCTGGCCTTGCAGTGAGAGTCCTGAGCGATATCACCCGGGAGAAGTTGGATTTGCTTCGGGAGGCAGACGAAATTTTCATTGAGGAGATCAGGAAGGCGGCACTCTACAACGAGATCTGGCAAGCTTTCGTTGTTCTGCTGCCCGTGAGGTCTGTCGGTGTGATGGGGGATGGAAGGACATATGAATACACCGTGGCCCTCCGTGCGGTTACGAGCGTGGACGGTATGACAGCGGATTGGGCGCGCATACCGCCGGAGGTGCTGGCGGCTGCCTCAAACCGGATCATCAACGAGCTCCGCGGCATCAACCGGGTGGTGTACGATGTCAGCTCGAAGCCGCCAGCCACGATTGAATGGGAGTGATTGGGGGTACTGAATGTTGGCAAGAAGATAGGTACTTTGGAGCGTAGCTGCTGAACTCTAAACCCTGGACTCAGAACCCAGAACTTTCTTCAAGATCCTTCATGATCGAACTTCGCAACGTCATAAAGAAATTCGGCAGTTTCACGGCCGTCGACAACATCACCCTGAGTGTTCCTAAGGGTGAACTCTTCGGTTTCCTCGGACCGAACGGTGCGGGCAAGACGACCACGATCAAGATGATGGCTGGATTGTTTGCGCCCACCGGCGGTCAAATCCTCATCAACGGGTATGACGTCGTGAAGAATCCGGTGCAGGCAAAGACGGTGATCTCGTACGTACCCGACCAGCCGTTTCTGTACGACAAGTTGACGGGCAGGGAGTTCCTCTACTTCATAGGCGGCCTGTACAAAATGGAGAAAAAAGCTCTCGCGGAAAAGATCGACGAGCTCGTTGAACACTTCGAGATCGGTGAATGGGTTGACAAGAGGACGGAGGATTACTCACAGGGGATGCGGCAGCGCATAACGATCTCGGCCGCATTGGTGCACGACCCAAAGGTTTTCATTATTGACGAGCCGATCATTGGTTTGGACCCGCGGAGCGCGAAGATCGTTCGAGAGACATTACAACAGAAGGCACGAGAGGGAGTTAGTATCTTCATGTCAACCCACAGTCTCCCCATCGCCGAGGAGCTGTGTGACCGGATAGGTTTCATCAAGAACGGCCGCCTCGTGTTTCTTGGAACGCAGGAAAATCTCCAGGTGTACAAGCAAAAGTACGACGGCAAGTTTGAATCCGTCTTCCTCGAGCTCACAAAATGATGCGCGCTCATTTCTCCACGATGATCCCCCGATGATCACAGGCACTCGATGAGCACGTTGCTGCACATCCTTAAGTACAAATTCATTGCCTTCATGAAGTCCACGTTCGCCCCCGAGTTCGTGACGGCAGTTCGTGGATTCGGTTCGCTGGTAGTTCTTGGCGGATTCTCCGTTCTGGCGTACGTCTTCTCCCTTGGTGTCACGCAATTTGTCCTGGATCAGACGAGGGTCGGTCTTTTCCTGTATCACCGCTTCATCTCGATGCTGCTGTTTGTGTTTTTCGTGGCGGTGAACATGGGCAACATCATCGTTTCCTACGCCACGCTGTACAAGTCATCGGAAGTCGGCTATCTGCTCACCAAGCCCGTCCCGTATTCCCAGATTTTCGTTCTAAAGTTCTTCGACAATTTTCTGTACAGCTCCACAACGCTGTTTCTTGTCGCGTTTATGGTTCTGCTCGGGTATGGTACGTACTTCGGCTATCCGTGGTACGCTTTTCTCGGCGTGATGATATTTGTTCTCGTGCCATTCATGTTCCTCTCGGCTTGCATCGCGGTTCTGATTCTCATGTCGCTAATGAAGGTTGCGAGCCGGTGGGGTTTTCGGAAAGTCGTCTCGGGGCTGGCCGTAGTCTATCTTGGGATCGTCGCGGTTTTCTTTGTCTTCTCCAATCCCGTCAAGCTCGTCCAGGAAGTCAATCAGTTCTATCCCAACGTTGATGCGTACTTCAAGGGGCTGGATTCGGGGATCTTATCGTTCTTGCCCAACAACTGGGTGGCGGACTTTCTCTTTTTCATGGCTCGAGGCGAAATCCACCTTGCCGTCTTGTCGGCGGCCCAGCTTCTGACGGTCACCCTTGCCGTCTTCCTGATCGTCTTGTATGTAGCCAATCGATTCTACTATCGGAGCTGGCTCGTCACGTTTGAATTCCAGGCAAGGGCAAACACCGTTGAATCAGGGAGACGCATCAAGCTCTTTGATTTCCGCAAGGGGTCCCGTCTGTCGCCGCAGATCGAAGTGCTCCTCAAGAAGGAGTTTTTCCAATTCTTCCGCGAGGCCAGTCAGTGGATTCATCTCACACTGTTGGTCGTCCTTGTTGCGGTTTTCGCGCTGAGCGTGCGAAATCTGAACCTGACTCTGCGAGTGACCGAGGTGCAAACAATGACCTACCTCATCCTGTACACCTTCGGGGGATTCCTGATCTGCTCGCTCGCACTGCGGTTTCTGTTCCCAGCCATCAGCCTGGAAGGTCTCGCCTTCTGGTCTCAGTTGAGCGCTCCGCTCGATATGCGGAAGGTGTACTTCACCAAATTCCTGATTGGCTTCGTGGTGGTCGCCTTGCTGGGTCTCCTCGTCGCGGTGTTCTCGAACGAGCCCTTCATCAGGTTCACCGAACGGCGGCCGCTGCTGATGTACTTCGGCATCTTTAGCGCATTCTGGGTCTCGGTGACCATGGTTGCGCTGAACCTTGGATTGGGAGGATACTTCGCGAACTACCAGGAGAAGAATCCGATCCGAGTTGCCTCGTCGCAGGGCGCAACACTCACGTTCCTCGTTTCGCTCGTCTATTTGATTGTTCTCGTCTCGGTTGTTATCATCCCGCTCACACAGTATTTCCAATCGCTGTTCCTCTTCTTTCCGTTTGACATGAGGACCATCGTTGTCCCCGGTACGCTCATGGGGGTTCTCTCCGCTTCGTTGACAGGGTTCGCGGTGGCCATCGGTTTGCGCTCTCTCACTCGGGATTTCTGATTGCAATTCATTCTGTCTCTCTCTATCTTGTTGCCGTATGGTCGATGAACCAACCCTCTCGCAGTGGCTTGAGCAAGCGCGCGGATTTGTCGACGATCGGAAGTTCCTCCACGCGCTCCAGCTCTATCACAAGATTACTGCAGCTGCTCCGTCGTTGGACCTCGCCTGGGTTGAACTGGCCTATGTGCAGTTTGAGTTGAAGCAGTACGGAGCTGCCGAGAGAACCCTTCTGAAGGCGGTTGCCGCAAGCGATCAGCCGCAGGAAATCCTCTTTCTCGTTGGAAACCTCTACCTGAAAATCGGACAGCACTCGAAAGCACTCTCGTACTACAAGAAGTTGCTCGGGCTTCAGCGGGCTCTGAGTGCTGATCTGCGCGCCCATTTGAATTTCAATACAGCTCTGGCGTACTACGGGCGGGGGAATCCGAAGTTGGTGGAGATCCATTTCCGCGCAACGCGCAAAATCGATCCCCGGTTTCCCCGGATCAACGAGTCACTCGGAGAGCTCCTGGTAAGACGAGGAGCATATGCCGAGGCCATTCAATGTCTCAAACAGGCAGTAGCTCTTGAACCCTACAGCTGGATAGGGCATTTCTTGCTTGGGACCGCCTATGCAAAGGTTTATGATCACCGGAACGCGCACGAGCAGTTCGTTGCCGCGATCGATATGAATCCTAAGGAACCGCGCGCGTGGCAGATGTGCGGTGAAGTCCTGCTTTCCCTGCAACGGCTTGGTGAAGCAGAACGCTACCTTCACAAAGCGCTCGAGCTCAATCCGCTCCTGACGGACGCCGCTGTCGACCTCGGCTATCTTTTCCTTCAGCGGGGCGATTACCAGCGTGCACGCGAGTGCTTCGAACACGCCTTGCAGCTGGACCCCGGCAACTCCAAAGCGCTCCAGGGTACCAGAGAACTGAAGCTCGCCCAACATTCGATCTCCTGAGTCTTGAATGTCTCCCGTCAACCGTCTCACGCTCCCTGCGGTTGTAGCCCCCTTCCTCCTTCTTCTGCCGTTTCTGGCGCCAGCGCAACACGTGCGACAAGACTCCGTTCTCTTTCGACCGGAGGTCGAGCGGATCTTCACCGACGCGGTAAGCCTCTTCAAGCTGGGGGAGTATGGGCAGGCCGCGGAACAATTTGATCGCATCCTTTACCGCTATCCGGGAACACAGCGGGAGACCGCCGCGTACATCATGGGCGCGAAATCACGGTATGAGCTGGGCAGGTTCGAGGAAGCACAGGAACTGCTGCGCGAGCTCTTGTATCGCTATCCCGGTTCCACATACATCGATGACGCCCATTATACACTCGGTCTTGTCTGGTATCAGTTGAAGCGGTACGAGAACGCGGTGCGGGAGTTCCTCGCAGCCTGGCAAACAACGGGCAAACCACAGCTCAAGGATCGGGCGGCGCAGATGCTCGCAGTGCTCACATCAGAGCATCTCGCGATCGATCAGGCGCGACGACTCATCCTGGAGGCAGGTAGTGGCGAAATACGGGCGATGCTCTCCGTCCGACTGGCTGAGAAGGTACTCACCAGGGGAGATGTAGAAGGGGCAAGAGAAATCCTTCGTCCCGTCGTTCGGATGCCCAGGACGGTAGGCCCGGTAGATGCGGCTATCGCGCTGCTCGAAAGGATTGAAGCCAGTGCCGCAGTCAAGATTGGCGTCGTGCTGCCGCTAAAAACCGCGTCAGATCCGTTCTCCATCAGCGGGGTGGGTGAGGAGATCCTGATGGGGCTGCAGCTTGCCGTAGACGAACATAACGCTGAAGCGATGCCGAAGGTCAGCCTGGAGGTTCGCGATTCCGAACGAGATGCGACGGTGGCCGCACGACAGGTTTCTGAGCTGAGCATGGAGAACCGAGTTCTGGCAATTGTTGGCCCATTGTTCAGCCATGAGGCTTTCGCGGCTGCCGAGATTGCCAACGCCCAAGGGGTACCCCTTATCACACCAACCGCAACGGCAAATGGCATCGCTGCCATCGGTGAGTACATCTTCCAGGCGAATCCTGACTACGCTGTGAGAGGGCGTGCGATGGCGCAGTATGCGTATCGCGCGGCCAACGCTCGCCGATTTGCTGTGCTCTCTGCCAGCGACACTGCCAACAAGCAGATGACCGCAGCCTTCCTCGGCGAAGTGGAGAAACTCGGCGGCGAGGTCGTCGATGTTCAATGGTACAATCCTGGTGAGACCGATCTGCAGGCGCAGCTCTTTGCTATACGGCAGCGCGCGATGGAGATCTCCGAGCCGGTCGTGGTGAATTTTGCGACGAGGTTGCGGAGCGGCGAGCTCAAGAAGCTCGTTCAGTGGGGGGTGCCGCAGCGCGTGCTGGACTCACTGCTGGTAGCGAACGCCATGGCACCGGTCGAGTTTCTCTTCGGGAGTGACGGCATTCGAATCGCAGATTCCTTGAAGATCCCGACACAACGGGTCAAGGCAAAGTTTGACAGCCTGGAGATCCCGGTAACGTACATTGATGCGATGTTCGTGCCGATCGCGAGTTCGAGCGAGATCGCCATCGTGACATCCCAAATTCGGTACTTCAACTTCCAAACACAACTGCTCGGGACGGGTAACTGGAATGACTTCGACGAGCTCGATCAGAATCGGCAGTATGCGAACGGTGCCGTGTTTACTACCGATGTCTACTGGGAAGAGATCGATCAGCAGTACCGGAGTTTCGCCAGGGGCTTCCGAGCCGCATACTCACGGAATCCTACTGCGAATGCTATGATCGGCTATGATGCCATGCGGCTCATCCTCAGACTCGTCCGCAGCGGCGCAACGCGTAGGGACGAAATCGTCTCGGCGCTCAGCACGGTGAGGAACTATCAGGGCATCCACTCGAAGATCTATCTCGCCGAGGGCCGAGTCAATTCGTGTATCACATTCCTCCGGTTCAAGAACCGATCGATCAGGCGAATTGCTGAGGTCGACGTCAGCCGAGACGATGTGAGGATGATGGAGTGAAGATGATGCGTTCGAAGAAAGTCCGAAATCGCTCCGTGTTTGAACCCGCGTACTATCATACCACGATAAAGCAGTGGCCGGAAGGGGAGCGGCCGCGTGAGAAGCTGGTCGCCTACGGACCTGCCTCGCTCAGTGAAGCAGAGTTGTTGGCGATCCTGATCAGGACCGGCTCAAAGGGTGCCACGGCTGTTGATCTGGCAAAAAAACTCTTCACCGAGCAGCGGACGTTGAGAGATGTTGCGCGAATGTCGGTCGTTGACCTGGAGCGCTTCGGGATCGGTCGCGCGAGGGCGACAGCTATCGTCGCGGCGTTTGAGTTGTCGCGGCGCCTTCCGGGGAGCGATGGTGAATCCAAACCGGTATTCCGCACGCCGGAAGATGTCTCTCGACGATACGTCCCGAGGTTGCGCGACCATAAGCACGAGGAGTTCTGGGTTCTCCTGTTGAGCACCTCCAATCAGCTCCTCCGTGAAATCAAGATCACCCAGGGTACGCTGAACTCATCTCTCGTTCACCCGCGAGAATGTTTTTCGGAAGCGCTCAAAGAGAAGGCGGCGAGCGTTATCTTCGTCCACAATCATCCCAGTGGTAATCCGGAGCCGAGTCAGGAGGACATGGCGATCACCAAGCAGTTGGTCGAAGCGGGAAGGATTCTCGGCATTCCCGTTTATGACCACATTATCGTGGCCGACTCATCGTTCACGAGTCTGGCGCAGCGCGGTGCATTCTGAAAGATCCCGACTTTGCTGCACGGGCGGGAAAAATCTCTATGACTCTGCCGGTTTCCCTTGACTTTCTTGGCTCAAATATTTATCATACCGAGGCCAAAGTCGCAACTGAACACAAAGGAGAAGAACACATGAAGAAATCAATAGGCGGACTTGTTGTGGCAGGAGCCATGGTCGCTGTGCTGGCCTCGGGCTGCAGCAGTAAACCCAGTGCGGACGAGTTGAAGCAGCTCGATGACCTGAAGGCCGAGGTTTCGTCCTTGGAGCGGGAGATTTCCGCGAAAGAATCAGAGAAGGCTGCTCTGATGAAGGCCATCGCGGACAAGAATGCTCAGTTAAGCCAGTGCGAAAAGGACAAGGCGCTTGTGCAAGAGCGTCTGAAAGGAATGTAAACCTGAGGTCTACTAGCAAGGAGACATGACCATGAAGATTTTGAATCGTTTGACTCTCGTTGCGGCTTTGGTCCTTTTCATCTGCGCCAGCGCCGCCGCCCAGGAGATGACCAAGGAAGAGTGGCAGAAGCAGATGACGGAGTTCACGGCCAAGCGGAATGACCTCAGGAACAAACTCACCGCGCTGCAGGCTGAGGTCGATAGACTGAAGAAGGAAGACGCTGATAAAGCGGCTGCCCTCAAGAAATGCAACGACGACATTATGGCCCTCGTCGGCGCCACACCCGAGGCCGAGCGTGCCTTCGCGGCAAAGCTGGATCAGATCGATGCCAAGATCAATGAGCTCTCTCGCTTGTCCAACCAGGACCTTTGGGCGCGAAAAGGTGAAGTGGACGATGTCCAGAAAATGCTCGATGAGGTGGAGCAGAACAAGATGAGTGCGCTGCCCAAGTACTATAATAGGATCAAGGAGCAGCAGAACCGAATCGATGCTCTGAAGAAGAGTCTTGAGGCAGCTCAGATTGCGATGACGTACACTGTGGGGACGTGGGCAAAGGACCGGGACTGCCTCTGGAACATCGCGAAGAAGCCAAAGATATACGACAACGCCTTCTTGTGGCCGAAGATCTGGCAGAACAACCGTGAGCAGATCAAGAACCCGGACATCATCAAGCCGGGCCAGAAACTGAAGATCCCGCCAAAGGCGGATTTGACAAAGGAAGAAAAAGCAGCGCATCGTTCGTATTGGCAGCGGAAACAGGCAGCGGCTGTGCAGCAGTAACTCGCTGCTGTGGCCAAAGAGTAGAGGAGGATCACGGCCAACGAGCTCGCCGATTGGTCAAGAAGTTCGCATTGCATGACGCCCTCGCCGCACCGGTGTGCGGTTGTGAGGGCGTTTCTTTTTCATAAACGAGAGAATTGAGGAGGGACGACGCTGTGGTTGAGCGAAGGATTCAGCTTGCAGGTGTGGATACTGTTCAACTGCTTGGATTCAACGATGCAAACCTTCAAATGATCGAGGGTCGGTTTGACGCCACCATCACGGTCCGCGGCGATCAGATCATGGTTCGCGGATCGGAGACGGATGCTGTCAAGATTGAGAAGATCTTCAAGGAGCTCATCTATATCCTGAACAAGAACGGCAATCTGACGCCGAACGACGTTGACACTGTCATCGATCTTGTGACAGTGAATGGATCATCCTCTGAGATCCCACGTGAAGTTGCGGCAGAAGACACAGACTTGGCGATTCTCTACACCAAGGTCGGCATCATCAAGCCGCGCAGCCCGGGCCAACGAGCTTACGTCCAGCAAATTCGCAAGAATGACATCGTGTTCGCCATCGGTCCAGCCGGTACCGGAAAGACCTATCTTGCCGTTGCCATGGCTGTCGCGGCACTCAAGAACAGAGATGTCACGAAGGTTGTCCTTGCACGCCCGGCCGTTGAAGCTGGTGAGAATCTGGGGTTTCTACCCGGGGATCTGCGGGAGAAGGTTGACCCTTATCTTCGACCGCTGTACGACGCGCTCGACGACATGCTGACGTTTGAGAAGCTCCGCGGCTACATGGAAAAGCGAATCGTCGAGATCGTTCCTCTGGCGTACATGCGCGGCCGCACGCTCCATAACTCGTTTGTGATTCTCGATGAAGCGCAGAACGCGACAGCGATGCAGATGAAGATGTTTCTGACCAGACTCGGACCACATTCGCGGACTGTGATCACCGGTGATATCACGCAGATCGACCTCCCTCAAACCACCGTTTCGGGTCTCGTGCAAATCCGGGAGGTGCTGCGATCCATCCCCGGTGTTGCCTTTGCTTACCTGGACCGCAACGATGTCGTCCGCCATCGGTTGGTCAAAGATATCATCGACGCGTACGACCGGTTCAATTCCAACAACGGCGCAGCCAAGAACGGAGGGGAGTCGTAGCAGAGGGAGGAAATCAAGCGGATCGACGACGGACTCGTTTCTGCGGTCTTTTCTCTGAGCGTTTTCCTTCATTCCAGATCGTATCCATTTCCTCGAGCGTCGCGTGCTCGAGCTTCCTGCCTTCTCTCTGCAGCGCCGTCTCGATGCGCTGAAATCGCTTTGTGAACTTCCGGATTGACCGATTCAGGGCGCTTTCGGGATTTATCCGCAGAAAGCGGGCGTAGTTCACGAGGGCGAACAGGAGATCGCCGAATTCCTCTTCGAGGGATTCGTGAGGGCCGGCTGCTTCCGCAGCGTGCAGCTCCCTGATTTCTTCCTTCACTTTCTTCCACACATCCTCCTTCCGTTCCCAGTCAAAACCCACCTTCGATGCCTTTTCCTGGAGACGATGCGCTCGCAGGAGGGCCGGCATATGCTTCGGTATCCCCTCCATCAGCGATTTCCTTCCTTCGCTCATTTTGATCGTCTCCCAGTTCAGCTTGACGTCCTTTGCGCTGTAGACCTCCGCGTCACCAAAGACGTGCGGGTGACGGCGGATAAGCTTCTTCATCGAATCGGCAAGGACCTCGTCGATCGCGAACGCCTTCGTCTCCTCCGCCATAATCGAATGTAGAACCACGTGAAGCATCAGGTCACCAAGTTCCTTCTTGAGCTCGCTCGCGTTGTTGTGGTCGATGGCTTCCACTGCTTCGTACGCCTCTTCGATCAGACTGTGGCGGATCGATTGGTGTGTCTGTTCTCGATCCCACGGACATTCCTTCCTGAGCCGCCGGACAACGGCAACGTACTCAGTGAACAATAACTGGGTGCTCGGTTTTGTCACGGTCTTCTCCTCAGATGACGGACAATCTTAGCAAAAAGACACAGGAGAATCAACGATGCAATCCTTGCTCCCGACACGACGACACGTGCCGTCGATACGCGCCGATTCATTTCCCTGAGGCCAACTTATCGTTGTTTTTTAAACCCTTTCTCCTTACATTATTCCGGGACTCGGGGCTGTAGCTCAGTTGGGAGAGCGCTTCGTTCGCAACGAAGAGGTCGGGAGTTCGAACCTCCTCAGCTCCACGAAGTGGTGATGAGTTCATGGTTAGCTGGTGACGAGATAGGCAAGTGCCAGATGAAAGCCGAATCACCGATTAGCCAATCACTCAATGATCCGAGTTTGCTATCCATTGGAGAGTTTCGTCGTTGGCGGTTCTGAATTCTGAGGTCAAGTCCTGTGCAACAAGGCATTGCTCAACCCCGCCAGGTCCGGAAGGAAGCAGCGGTCGGCAACGAGCCGTGTGTGACACAGGGTCGCTTGACCTCATTTTGTTTGCAGCAATTAGCGGAGATGGTTTCATTGGAACGTAAGGCCTTCATCGTAGGCTTTTCGCCCTGCACCGATGGGATGAATAAATACGATGCATAATAAACCGATGCTCACAAGCATCTATCTCATCATATCATCTGTTACCACCAGGCTTGCGCTTCTTGGATGTGGCTTTGTTCCCGTCGTTGGCGGCAGCGGCGATGCTGGCGCCGAGGCGTCAGGAGATTCTGGCTGCCCATCGGCAAGGCAAGCGCAACGCGTCGGTCGATTTGGACGAATGCACACACGAGTGTCTTCCCGGCCTGAACGACCCGCCCCGAAACGTTTGGGGCTCAGTCGGGCAGGCTACGGTGCTTCCGCGCACCTGATAGGGCTGCGTCCATCTTCGTCTGATGCGATGTGTGCTGATTCCAGTAGGTGGAGGCTGAGGTGGACCCTATGCCCGTATGAAAAAGGAAATCATTATCAATTCCACGGCGAACGAGCACCGTATCGCCATTGTTGAAGACGGCAGACTTGCCGAGCTCTTTGTTGAAACCCCCGGAAAGGAACGCATGGTCGGGGACATCTACCTTGGTCGTGTTGCCAAGGTGATGCCCGGCATACGCGCTGCGTTCATCAACATTGGCCTCCCGCAGGACGCATTTCTTCATTTCTCCGACATCGGTTCTTCACTGTCCGAGTATAACGCCCTGTTTGAGGAGGAGGACGAGGAGAACGGATCCTCTGCTCCGGGAGCGGCGCGGGTTTCCTCCGGATTCGCCGGGAGAACCGAGGCGACGGTCGGGACGCTTCCAGCTGTCGACACGGGAGCTCCCCGGCCCACGAACGGTGGCGCGCGGGCCGAGCCTGAATCGAACTTGGCGAAGGGCCAGGACATCATTGTGCAGATCACCAAGGAGCCGGTTGGGAAAAAGGGAGTTCGCGTCACCTCGGAGATCTCGCTCCCCGGTCGCTTCCTCGTCCTGCTTCCGTTCGACGGCAAGATCGGCGTTTCCAAGAAACTCACCGAATTCAGAGAGAAGCGCCGCCTGCGGCGGATCGTGCGATCAATGCTCCCGCAGGGGTTTGGTGCCATTATCCGGACAGTGGCAGAAGGAAAAGAAGAAGTCTTGATCCGACAAGATCTCGAGGAGCTGCTGCGTGTATGGCGGAACATCGAGAAGGCCGTGAAGACCGAGGATCCGCCCGCGCTGGTGTACAAAGACATGGCGACAACCTCCAGCGTGATCCGTGATCTCTTCAGCCACACCGTGGAACGCGTCGCTGTTGACGACAAGAAGCTGTTCAAAGAAATCAAGGCGTACGTGCAGTGGATGTCCCCCGACATGCTCAATCGGCTGGAATACTACAAGGGGAAGGAGCCGATCTTCGACAGGTACGGAGTGGAAAAGGACATCCAGACGCTCATGAGCAAAAAGGTCTGGCTGAAGAGCGGCGGCTACATAATTATCGAGCGCACCGAAGCGATGACGGTCATCGACGTCAACAGCGGGCGCTACGCGGCGAAGAAGGAGCAGGAACTCAACTCGCTGCGCACCAATCTGGAGGCTTCGCGTGAAATCTGTCGGCAGCTCCGGCTGCGGGATATCGGCGGCATCATCGTTATCGATTTTATCGATCTTGAGGATGAAAAGAACAGGAAGAAAATCTACGATGAAATGAAGAAGGAGCTCAGGAAGGATCGGGCGAAGATGACGGTTCTGCCTCTCACGGAGTTCAGCCTCATGCAGATTACACGGCAAAGGATCAGGCAGAATGTTCAGCTCAGCTTGAGTGACACGTGCCCGACCTGCGGCGGCACCGGTCTCGTTCAGTCCAAAACGACCACGTTGAACCAAATTGAGCGCTGGATCCGGCGTTTCAAGTCTGAATCCCGCGAATTCCGGCTTGAACTGCGAGTCAATCCCA